>Ga0310786_10000113_pt1 | contig 129947 bp, 206 predicted proteins | sample AusTroGonzalo_MG_FD_203881 | JGI IMG/M metagenome (GOLD analysis project Ga0310786, IMG submission 203881) | Bovine rumen microbial communities from tropical cattle in Woodstock, Queensland, Australia - Gonzalo_03 (v2) (version 2) | ecosystem: Host-associated > Mammals > Digestive system >...
AAGATGAGACCGAAAACCAAGTTAAGGTAAGACAAAATTCACCTGTGGATATGGAAACCAAAACGGAAACACAGCCACAGGAGACACAACCACAGCAGAGTGTGGAAGCGGAAAAGCCAACTGCAAGACAAGAGGGGCCGATAAACGACAAACCACAGGCTAATAGTGCCAATGACACAAAGCCTATGTCAGATGAAGCTTTCCGACAGATGATTCAAAGAAATCTCGAAATCACAAGACAAGAAAAAGAGAGAAGAAATCAGAGAAAATTTGGAAGTCGGGTATAAATTCATATCTTTTATTAAAGTAAACGACAATGGCTAATAATGTAATTCAAAATGTAATCAATAACAGGAATGACATCATGAGGATTATGTCCAGGGATAGTGATGGTACTATGGACCGAATGGTAAAAAAAAGGTTGCAAGAAGGTACCCTTACATATGGTGAAGATGGTCCTGCATACACACCAAAAACCCAACAGGTGGATACAAGAATGGTATCAGGTCCAATTCCTCCAGGAAGGCTACAGAACTCAAAATTGCCACAGGCTATTCTTGAGTCATTTGCTAATAATCCTATAGCAGATGCCCCATTACCAGATGGTTGTGGTGGGTCAGTGTTGGATAGTGTGAAATTCACACCTGTACAGGATATGAAGCAGCCAGTACAGATGACAATGGAACAGGTTGCCACACAGTCACCGATAATCGACTACTCATTGATTAAGACAATCGTCAATGAAGCCGTCGAAGAGAAGGTAAAGAAATATGTATCGGCAATGGCAAAGAAGCTGATTAACGAAGGCGTTGGCAGTGTAGCTGGGTCAAAGGTGAATAATGTAATTTCACTTGGTGATAAGTTCCAGTTCTGTGACGGTGAAGGGAACATTTACGAGGCAACCTTAAAGTTCAAGAAGAACATAAAAAACAAGCTAAATGGCTAATTTCGTACTTGTTTTAGCAAAATAGTACGAAAATCAAGGAAAAACAAAAAGGGCAATTAATTTTGTCCTTTTTTGGTATATTTATTAAATGTAAACGTTTACGCTATATGGCTAATATTATCATAACCGAATCTCAGCTAAAGAGCCTGAAAGCAAAGCTGAATGAAGAGGGTGAAGTTTTAAGGGGTGAGTTTGTAAACGCCCTAAAGGAGTTTTTGAAGTCATTAACAGCAGACCCCTTACACCCTGCTGTGCCAGCCTTATTCTCCAATAACAATATCAGTAAAGAAAAACTCGTCACAAAATTGATAGAGAATGGTATTGTTACCAAAACTGAGGGTTTTGACGAGATTACGGGTGACAAAGACAGTAAGAAATTCTCTGTACACAAGCTTGCATACAAGGTATGTGGCCAGGATTTCGAGGCAAAGAAGGATAAACTTTACAATGAGTTATTCCGCATCAATGAAGATGGCGAAATGGGTGGCGGTGCATTAGGTGGATGCAATGTCATGGTAGGTAGTTCTGACCCTTCTGGTGGTATTGCATATCCATTCGGCGGTGTCCAAAGAAGGGGCGGTTATAATTCCCACAAGTCCGAGAAAGACAAAGGTGATGTAACAAAGCAGGAAAGTAATGTGGACATGACCCCTGCCTTGAAGAGGGACAAAAATAAAGGTATTGCAATGAATAGGATTTAATATGGATTACTTGGATGAAGACGGTGTTTTTTGTCAGAGAAGAGTCATTGAATCCGTCAAGGAAATGGAGGATAAGATAAAGGAAGAGGAAAAGAAAGAGAAAGTGGACAAAGACAAATTAACAAGGATGTATTATGAACAGTTGTTAAGGGGTATCCACATTCAGACAAATCCTTTACTTCCTTATTAGACAAATGTGCACCAAAAGTATATTTATATAGAAACAAATATAATATAATGGAAAAGAGATTTTATCACTTTGGAGAATTAAAGGCTAAACTTCAGGAGAGTGTCAATGAGTTCAAACCTGTACTTGGCAAGGAAGTTAGCAAGAGCAAAGAAGAAGAAATCAATAGGAAAGCCTATAGTGATATTAACAAGGAGGTCGACAAGGTAAACAAGTCAGCTAAGAGTGAGAAGGTTAATGTTAACCAGCAACCACAAATGACCAGAAATGGCATGAGCGACTTGGAATATGACAGCATAAATGATACCTTCAAGAAAAACGCTGTAGCTGGCCTAAAAGGTTACACTTCTGCCAATGATGAAAAGAACCATGGCAAGGAGGCACTTGGAAACGGTTATCATAATGATGACGAGTTTGCAAAACAGTTTACCAATGCAGCAAAAGACAAACTTGACACTCGAAACAAGGAGGCTGAAACAGGACTTCAAGCCAGGGAGAGAAAGCCCGAAGACACACACTTGCATGACAGTGTTGTAGAATCAAAGAAGATTCCGCTTCTCAAGTTCAAACACGTTCAGTTTATCTCTGAGAGCCAGATGATGGTACATATTCCCGATGACTACAAAACAGAGGGTAAGAGATTCTATATGCAAGACCATCAAGGTAATAAATACCTTGTAGAGTGGCATGAGAAACCAGAGGTACAGAAGATGCTCAATGAGCAGAAGGCAGGTGCCGAACTTGACAGAATCAAATATCTCTTCGATTATTCTTCAAAAGAATCACAGAGTAATGGTTCAGTAAGGATGAACGAAGAAAAGAAAGTCGAGGATATGCTTGGCAAAATGAGGAAACTCATGAAGAGTTAAATAAAGTCAGATAATAAACTAATTAAGTACATATACTATTATGGCAATTGAGGCAGCAGTGGCATTGTTCTGCATTTCCATGGCAGGAAATATCTACCAATTCTGGGCTAATCGGAAGGGGAGGGATTTAGATGCCATAAAGAAAGAGTTTGACCTTTTCCAAGAACTTCGCTCGGCAAAAGACAGGGCCTATGAGGAAGCGCAAAAAAGAAAGGACATTCAGATTACAAGACTAACCGAGGAATTGAATGCACAACAAGAGCTAATCAATTCCAATGCTGATGAATTGAAACGGATGAACAAGATGATAACTTTTTTGATTTCTCAGGGATGCCAAGATGCTAAACGATGTCCTGACCATTGTCCATATAGCATAGCGGATATTGCTGACATAATCAAGAGAGACGAAATGAGCAAGAAGAGATAAAAGTGAGGCTAATAACCTCACTTTTTTGTTTATTGTATTATGATTTCTATTTTTTAGTAAAAGGATAGAAATGGAATTTATAATCAAATTAATTGACAAGGGCCTTGAGGCTATTAGTATGTTTGGGTTTATATTCTCAATCCTATATGTTCTCAAGGTAGTATATGAAATTGCCAAAGTTTATACACTCAGGGAGGGTCAGGTAACACTTGGTAAGCACGGGCTGCTTTATTTGGCATGTGCCATCTCTTTTATTTTAACTTTTATTCTGGTATAGTATGTTAGAAGAGAAATTGGAAAGACTCAAGGGTGTATGGTGCTCTATTGAGTATTATAGTGGAAAGTTTGCTGTATCAGCAGCATTTCCAGAGGGGTATAGTGTTTTCACTGATTCTCTTGATAGAATCCAGGTTGTGAATGACACTGACAAGAGTGGAAAATACTGGTATATAGGAAAAGATAACGCCATCCGTATAAGTGATATTATCGATTTCATTGACGAGACGGTTAAAATCAACGAAGAGGCTATCAAAAAGGCTAAATTGTACGAGGAAAAAGTAAAAGAATTACGAGATTGCTTCAATAACGATAAATTCTCTTACAGGGACCTTGAGAGGTTGTCGTTTAGTGTAAGGGATGAACTAAACACCCAACCGATTGGACAGGTAGTGACAAAACCGATGCCAAAAAAGCCAGTTGTACCCAAGAATGGCAGAAAGCCAAAGGAGGAAACCAACGGTGAGGTTGTGACAGAGGTTGAAAAAGCGGCTACAGAGGCCAATAAACAGCCTGTTCAGGACAACAGTACCCAAGCAGAGAAATCAGTGTCTACAGAGCCTAAAACAGCCAATTTTAGTGATTTTAAAGCCCCAAAGGACTCAAAGGGAAGGAAAATCATTAACAATGTGGACGTAACCGACTTAATCGGTGAAGAAGGGGGAGGCACTGAGCAAGAATTAAACGACGAACAACGATAATGGAGAACGTATTCATTTACACATTGGCTGTCTATGGTATTTCGGCAGCACTTGTATATTTCGGCGGTCCGTTTGACATAATCAAGAAGTTCAGGGAATGGGTAGAAAAGAATCTGCCTGGGACATTCACTGATTTACTGTCATGTATGTTCTGCCTCCCGACCAATGTGGGTATTATACTATCCATTATTGCATTGTTAAGTGGAACGTATTTTACTCCATTCACCGATATGTTGGGCAATACGAATTGCTGGCTTTTAAGCATTGTTCTTGACGGTGCCTATTGTGGCGGTATTGTATCAATCATAGACGGTTTAGTAGAGACATCATTAAACAAAGTTGGCGTATGGAAGGAAGAGGAGTAGAACTTAATAGAGAGGTGAGGGGTCTAAAAAATGACCAGAACATGACACGTATAGCCGTAGAGAGCCAAAAGAATAGAATAGCCGAAGAACTATGCGGTGATATGGGAGAAGACATGAATGCTGTACTAAAGGGGGAGAAATTTGTAGAATTAGAGATGAAGTTTAAGATAAGAGATTGGTTTAGAAGATTATTCAGGATGTTTTAACGGTAGGATTTTTATTCCTACCGTTTTTTAGTCCCTTGTAGTGTTCTTTTTAATTTTTCGGTCAGACCAGTTTGTAAGCTCTTTGATTTTGTTGAACCAAGTCAGATAAGAATGCATACTTTTGTAAATGTCACCAGCAAATAGTATGTATTTTAGTTTTTTGTCTTTGGCGTATTCTTCTATGAAGTTATAAAGCCTGACACTATCAATATGATTCTTGCAGATTATCAATTCCATCTTATCGACAGAATTGATAATAAGTTTATTCTTGAATACTACAATTTCCTTGAAGAAGTATTTGTTATTTCTATTGACTTGGAGGATATTATCGATAATAAAATGTATGGTTTTCCTCTGTCGTTTAGGGTTATAGCCATATACCCAGAATGTCTCTTCTACCTTGTACGGCATGGCTTCCAGGAACAGCCAGTCATCATTGTCGGTGACACAATCCACAAAGGCACCGTATTCATCCCTTATCTTACCATGAGTGGTTTCATGGCCCTCTTTCTTTTTGATGAGCATTAGCTGATAGTCAGCTTCGACAAATGTCTTAGTCTTCTTGGAGGACACGAATTTGACAGGGAAGAGAACTTTGTCGTTCCATTCCTTCTGTAGTTGTCTCATTTTTGTCAATGCCGTCTTTGAACTGACGGCAGAGTAAATATCCTCAAGTTGTGTGCCACAGCTTGTGGTGATTATATGGTAAGGCCTCTTTAAACCGACATAAGTGTGTACTACGGGCTTTTTCTTCTTCTTAGGGCCACGTTTTTTCTTTCTTCCTCTTTTTGCCATTTTATTGTACTGCAAATATTTATATATAATAAAATATAGAATTAAAAATGCCAAATACAAACGATGTGAAATTAATGCAATTCTCGGACCGAGAAGGGCAGATGATAGCAGGGTTCACTCCAGAGCATGCTGTCTACGATACCAATGGCATTAGGCTTGATGTAAAGCTACAGGCGTTGGACGTTGACAGGATAATGGCATTGCTTCAAAGAGCTTCGGTTGGCGGTAACGGCATAAGCGCAATATTCCAGATAGGGAATAATGAAAGCGCATTCATGAGTGCTGTTGAAGAAACGATGAGAAATGTAAATGAAGGAACGTCGGCAGTTGGTGGACTTGCATATAACACATACCTTGCAGTTCTTGCTATAGACTTCTATAATTTCATGGACATTGAGATTTCGGAAGAGAATAACACAACAGCCTACGCTCTGGCTGTAATCAGTATGGGTACGGATGGTGGCTACAACGTTAAGTTCGACCTTGGTTTTGATACTTACAGGTATTATTTCAATAAGACGATTGTGGATTTAGAGGGACAACCTCAAAGTAAGTTATACTACGAAGAAAGAGGTATAGAAAATTAAAACGATAAGATAAATGGATAAAATTCAAAAATACCCGAAGACCATTGGTGATTATGTTAAGGTAAAGGACTATTCAAAAGAGAATAGCAGCGTTGCCTCTGACCAAGCTAATGCCTCGGCTAATACTACAGAACTCAACGAAGCCTTGAAGAATGCCGTAGAGAGGGTAGATAGTGTTAATAACGTAGGTACGATAACGGATAGTGGCTTGACACAGGCAATCAAGGTTATCGGTACTGATGGTAAGGAATACCTCGTCAAGGCAATGTTATGGGATAAGCCTACACAGCCAACTATCAAGGCTGACTTCGTGCCTAAAGGAGGTACGAGAAAGACTACCGTAACTTCTGGTGCGTGTGTTTCCGTCGAGGATGCATTTAAGGTAACTATAAGCCATACTAATGCAGGTGGTAAGATTTACTATACCACTGGAACAACCGTTGAGGGCACAGCTACACCAACGACATCGAGTACACGATATAGCAGTGAGATAACATTCCATCCTAATCTGGCAACAGAAAGGCAGGATATTGTTATCAAGGCTATTGTTAACTATACAGGACAGAATTCAGATGTGAGGGTAGCAACATTGTCATTCTACCGAAAAATTAAACTTACTCTGGCATACAGCCCAAGCAATGTAGCGGATACAACTACACCTGGTATGGGTGGCCATTCTCCTATGTACTTTAGTGCGTATGGTACCGTTACGGCATCAACCAATGGTGCTAATAGCCCAACCTGGACCAATTCAAAGGGTGGCAATACCAATAGTATGACATTCTATGAAGACACACCAGGTACATATTGGTTCAAGGCTACAGAGTCAGGCTGGCTGGATTCAGATATCACATACGGTGTACCACTTGAAATTAGGCACCTGAGACTATTCAGTATATACGAACAATCACCTGAAATCAATTTGGGCGATAATGGTGCGTATGAACCATACAAGAGGTTCGGTGTGACAGTTAGTGGTACTACAACAGATACAAATGGCAACCAAGTTAATCCTACATTACATTACAAGATTGCATACAGTAATCCAAGCAGGACTGATGTAACAAGTACGATGGAGTTAGGTATTACAAGGTCGGTAAGTGGTAACTGTATTGTTAGTGCGTGGACAACGGCAAGTGGTGAGTCTGGCTATCCAGATTGGCAAGGACAGAGTGCAGACAAGGATATTGCATGTAGGAATCTGCCAGCACCAACTATTACTTACACAAGGACAGGTGATTCACACCAAAACGGTTCAAGTGTTAGTGGCAATACTAACCAATGGGCGAGTGGTATGACATTCACCGTGGCTGGTACTGCCTTAAAGGATAGTGACAATAGTACGGCAGTAGCATTGGGCTTGTATTACTCAAGTGGTAACTCAGCTAATGTGAACACACAATATGGAAGTTCGTTTACTATTTCATTCGGCAACAGTGCAACAGGTGGTACAATCCAAGCAAATAGCGTAAAGGCACAAAGAAGAGTGAGTGGCTGGACTGATTCACCAATAGCTACAGCACCGTCAAGCAATCAGGTGATTAGTAAGCCTCACGTATATGTTGGCACATATTCTTATGATGATGGTAATAACGGTCAGACAGCCAAGAATTATTCAGCAGCCCAGATTGATGCCATATTCACAGGCTGGAAGAATGGAGGCACATTAAGTAGTGTTGTTACCAATCCAAGTAGCATGAATTATGTCCATGCCGAGAAGTCGACTATAAGTGAGATATATAATTTCCCGTTGACTTTCGTGACAGGTCTGAATGCTCCGCTTATTGCATATCCTAAAGCATGGGGAGAAGTTAAGACTATCACTGACGGACAGCAGGATTACACCAAGACTTACAACAAGATAGAGTGTAATATTGGTGGATTGACATATTACGTGTATTATTTCAACACGCTCGGTTCGGACAATACTTTGGCATTTAACATTATTTTTAACTAATAAGGTGAGATGGTTAGCATAGAAGATATAAAGAGTAGAATTGCCCAAGGTGTTGCTCTTGGTGCTCCGTTCAACTTGAAAGGTTCAGTCCCACTTTCAAAAAGGGACGAATTGGAAACCCTTGAGGAACTTGAGGCAATCAGAGACGAGGATAACATCTATCCACGAGGTTATAGGGTGTATTGTAAGGAAGATACAAACCTTTATATATTCCGTGGTAATGATGGCAAGACCCACGACAGGGGACAGTTCGACGTAATCGGCTTTGTTTCGCCAAATGACAAGACCAAAGTCTTTGAGTTCAAGGGGCAAGTAGCTAATTTTAGTGGCATCACATCACCAGAGGTTGGTGACATCTGGAGAGTAAGTGGTGACAGTGAAAATACTGTAACCGTGGTTATACCTTCGGGAAATTCCGCAAGTAACACTGCGGTTTCCGCTTCTACAGGAGATATGCTTGTTTGTATCGGCAACACAAACAACACTTCTACATGGTCAGTATTACAGAATAATATTGATGATGAAAACATTGTCCAGAAGAGCGAGGGTAACTATTCAGCAGGACAGGTTGCAATATTTGCCAACAACAAGGGAAACCGATTGTCTGGTAGTACTTTGCTGGCTGACAAAATCGTTCAGTTGGAAACAAATCCGCAATACACTAACGTAAACGGCACCCAACTATACAATCTGTCTGGAACAACCAAGTCCGTACCGATAGTCAACAGTGACGGAAAGCTTGAGGACAGCATGGTTGATGTCAAGATACTCCAAGACCTACAAAAGGAACTTGGCGGTACGGCAATAGCAGAACTTCCTCAGAATCCTGTAGCTGGTACTTTGGCTGATATGATGCAAAAATACCGAGACAATAACTATAACCTCGGTAGTAACTTTGCTCCGATAAGTGCGACCACAGAGAGTGACTTCAAAGAGGATATCCAGGGTATTATAAGTGCAAGTACCAATAATGTAGGCTTCGTTGTTCCTGTGGTTATCATGAAAAGCGATGACCCTGAAAACGAAAAATTCATCTTTGAAGACTTCATCCCCGATGGTGACGATATCGCTAATGTAGAGGCGAGAATCAGAAAGGACGGTGCCGAGGGTGATGATATTCGGTTCCATGTCGATTTCGAGATAGAGAAACATAATCTTCAATACTGGTACAAAGGAAATGGTGAAAGTATCCTCTATCACGAGGATTACGGGTTTAGTGAAGATGAAAACGTTTAGGAATAAAAGGAATAGCCAAAAAGGTTATTCCTTTTTTCTTGAATATAAGCGATATTTCTCCATATTATAGAAGACGAACTATTTATAATTGTAAAATAATATCCCATGGAGAAAATTCAGAAACTTCCAAAAACTAATACAGACAATGTAAAATATAGCGGAGAAACGCTTACCACCGTTGTAACGAAAGTGATTCAATCGTTCGATGCTGGCGAGTGGTAAAGATATGTTGTTTTTATAAAATTAGATAGACTATGATTAATTTAACAGATAGAATAAAAGCCGTTACCGTAGAGGGGATATTGACAGGTGCCGAACAGATTGAATATATCGATGCGAGTGGTAATACGAGCAATATAAAAGCGACACTTGATAGTATTGGTAGCAAATTGGATATAATTCTCAATAACATGGACCTGGAGAGTACATTTGCCTACGGAATACAGTGGGACAAAACTTCAACAAGTCCAGATTGTACAAGGGTGGGTAATATGTTACTACATTCAATGCTTCCTATTCAAAGCCAGATGAGAGGGTGCTTATTGGACGATGATGGTAATGTTATCAAATACCTTCCTGACAGTGGCTGGACCGAAGAGACATTGGATGGGTCGGCAGGGCAGGTAATGGTAGAAATTCCGAAGTTCTACTGGAAATTCTCCGAAAGTGGTAATACACAGACTGTAATGCTTTCACAGGTTGCTATCGACGGTTACAAGAAGGTAGAAAAAAGTTACGTTTCGGCTTATGAGGCAACTATAGATAGGCAAAACACAAGCAAACTCAAGCTCGCTTCCGTGAAGAGTGACAATGTGAGATATAGAGGTTGTAACAATACAGCAGCCAATGATGAAACTTATCAAACAGGTCTAAGAAGACCCGTTACGTCTCTTACAATGACTAATGCAAGGACATATGCAAGGAACAGGAAAGACGGGTCGTATAATTGGAATGTGGGCTATTATCAACAGCACAAGGCAATATTCTGGCTATTCGCTGTAGAGTATGCTACAAGAAATACCCAGAAGGCCGTTAATACAGAAACCACAGTTAGTGGGTTTAAACAAGGAGGATTGGGAAATGGCGTGACAACTGTTGCTGATGGCGCATGGAATGCATTCAATGGACGTTATCCTTTTGTTCCTATTGGTACTACGGATAGTCTGGGCAATGGCAGTGGTGAAGTTGAATATATATCATATAGTGGAGAAGGTGAATCATGGGCGACTGTGAAGGTTCCAAGATATCGAGGTATCGAAAATCCTTTTGGGCATATCTGGAAAACTCTGGATGGAATCAAAATATTAGTCGAATCAGGTGAAACTGGAAACAGTAGCGTATATATTTGTAATGACTTTTCACTATGGAATGACAGAAGTGATACCGAAGGGTATATTTATATGTGTAACGAAGATAGGGCAGGTGGCTATATCAAGGAAATAGTCTTTGGTGAAAACGGTGACATAATAGCCAAAACCACTGGAGGTGGCAGTACAACCTATTACTGCGATTACCACTATGTAAACACCACGTCGGCCACAGTGTATAGGGCCCTTCGTGTTGGCGGTGCTTCGTATCCTGGCGTGTCTTCGGGTCTCGTGTGCTCGTATTCGTCTAACGCCCCCTCGTCTACGACTACGTCTTCTGGCTTTCGGCTCAGTTTTATACCTACAATGATTTAATTATATACAATCACACAACAACTCGGAAATCCTTCCATTTAGTCTGGCAGAAATGCCAGACTTTTTTATTAAATGTTAAAGGATGTTATTTTATTGAATTTTTTTGGAGGTTTCAGAAAAAGGTAGTATCTTTGCAAGCAATTTTTGATATTTAAAAATATTTTATTAATGACAGGAAAAGTAGAAAACAGAATAGATGATGGCTCATTGAGCTTTTTGGGTATAGGTCCCAATCCTGATGGTAATCGTTTTTATCATTGCAAAAGGGTGAAGCAAAGTCAGTTAGCTGACAAGACTTTCTGGGTGCACGGATATTCAGATGTTTCTGAGACAAAGTATGGCCCTGGTAGGGTTGTAGTCTTGGTAGGGCGTGAACCCAATTCCCCCGAAGAGCAGTGTGCAAAATTTTTCAGTAACAGTTCTGGTGTGAAGTACGTCTTGAGAAAAATAAAGGAGCTGAATGCCTTTCCAAGAAAGGTGACGTTAAAGAAAGACGATTATGGGCAGTTTTATATGATTTAATGTAAAATAAAAGGTTGCTTGGCCTTTACGGGCCCTTCGTGTTGGCGGTACTTCGAATAATGGCGTGAATTCAGGTCTCGTGTACTCGAATTCGAATAACACCCCCTCGAATACGAATACGAATTATGGCTTTCAGCTAAGTTTTTATGTTCCTGGATTAGCTCAGGAACCTGCGCCAAGGACCTCACTATTTAAGTGAAAAATTTAAAGTGTTAAATAGGTTTTGGTAATCTGAAACATAGATGAAGAATCCTCTAACATTAAAAACTGACATGAAGAGATATAATAATCTTTTTGATGAAATAATTTCCATAGAGAATCTTAGAATAGCAGACAGCAAGGCACGAAAAGGCAAAACGGAAAGCTATGGTGTTCGTCTTCATGACAAGAAGAGGGAAGAAAACATTCAAAAGCTCCATCAAATATTGAAGGACGGACGATTCAGGACTTCAAATTATTGTGTTTTTAAAATATATGAGCCAAAGGAAAGGGACATATACAGGCTTCCGTACTATCCTGACAGAATCGTACACCATGCAATAATGAACGTCCTGGAACCTATTTGGGTTAATATTTTCACGGCCGATACATGTTCATGCATCAAAAGGCGTGGAATAATGGAAGCATATAGAAGGACAAAAAGATACCTAAAAGACAAAGAAGGGACTAAATATTGCCTGAAAATCGATATAAGAAAATACTATCCATCTATTCAGCATGACAAACTGAAAGAAATCATAAGAAAGAAAATCAAGGACAGGAGACTGTTGGCTTTGCTGGATGAGATTATAGACTCGGCAGACGGTGTGCCTATAGGGAATTATCTTTCTCAATATTTTGCCAATTTATATCTTGCCTATTTCGACCATTACGTGAAAGAGGTTTTAAAGGTAAAATACTATGTGAGGTATGCTGATGACATGGTGTTTTTTGCTTCCACCAAGGAGGAATTGACTTTTATTTTTGAAAAAGTCAAGCAATACATTGGTGATTTGTCATTAAGTCTGAAAGGTAATGAACAAATATTCCCTGTTGGTAGCAATCGCCAAGACAGGCATAAAAGAGGAATTGATTTTGTTGGATATGTCTTCTATCATAACCAGATATTAATAAGGAAATCAATCAAGAAAGCCTTTGTCGGAAAAGCAAGTTATCTAAATAAAAAGAGGGGTTTGTCGGATATGTCATACAAGCAAGGTATTGCTTCCTGGTGGGGATGGCTTAAAACCTCGAATTCTCATAACTTAAGAAAAAAAATGATAAGACCGTTGATATTGACAAGTTTAGAAAAGAGGAGAAAATAGTTTTTTTGGATATAAAACAGTTATGTATATATTTTCCATATAAAGATTAATTTTTATAATGGAAAAGAAGAAAATCAAACTTTTGGTTGTGCCTGACGATGTTCATGGCGTTGGTAAGTTCAGGTCTATTGACCCACACGTTTATCTGCAAGAGAAGTACGGTGATGAATTTGACGTTGACATTGTATTTCTCAAAGACTTCCCACAAGACCTAACAGGGTTCCTGTCACAGTACGACTTGATACAGATGCACAAGCAGTTCGACAAGAATATGCAGGTGATGGAGACTATTAAGTTCCTTGATATTCCTGTTATTCTGGATATTGATGACCACTTCTCTCTCGGTCCTGACCATCCAATGCATCTAACCTCTAAGCGAGAAGGCTGGGCTGACACTATCATCAAACACATCAAGGAGGCAAGTCTTGTTACTACGACAACACCTTTGTTTGCCGAGGTACTAAAGAAATATAATCCTAATGTGGCTGTCATCCCAAATGCTATCAACCCAACAGAGGCACAGTTCAATGTACCAAAGAAAAAGTCAGAGAAGATGAGGTTTGGTATTGTCTGCGGTTCTGCACACCTTAAGGATATCGAACTTATGGAGGGTCTAATGAATCTCCCTAAAGAGGTTAAAGACAAGATGCAGATTGTAATGTGTGGATTTGACACCAACGGCACCACAACAATCTACAATCAGAGGACTGGAGAGGTAACAAGAAGGCCAATCAGACCAGAAGAAAGTGTATGGGTTAAATACGAAGCGATTCTTTCGGACAGGTATAGTAATCTATCACCACAGCATAAGGACTTCCTTAAGAAGTACATGGCACACGTTGATGACCCATTCGAAAACGAGAGTTACCGAAGGATGTGCACAAGAGACATCAAGCGTTATGCCACACACTACGAGAATGTGGATGTATTGCTTGCACCACTCAAGGAGAACGACTTCAACTACGTGAAGAGCCAGTTAAAGGAGATTGAGGCTGGTTTCACAGATTGTGCCATTATAGCCCAGAATTTCGGACCTTATACAATTGATTTGAAGCCATATATACTCAAAGGTGGTGAAATCGACGAGGAAGGTAATGCTCTGCTTGTGGAGACACGTAAAAACCATAAGGATTGGGCAAAATACATCAAGTTCTGTGTGGAGCACCCAGAAGCGGTAGAGAAGATGAAGGAGAATCTCAAGAAAATGGTTCAAGAGAAGTATTCACTGGATAATGTGACTAAGGAGAGGGCAGAAATCTACAAAAACCTGTTAAATAAAGTTAAATAATTGATTATTCTAGGAGAGATGCAAGAAAAAAATGCATTTCTCCTTTTTTATTTCAAGAAAAATACATAACTTTGTAACAGTAATTGTAAATCATAGTTTTTAACCAAAAAATTAATTAAAATGGAATATTCTAAGTGGTTTGACACCTATTTTAAGAAATTGGTCAGTTTCGGTGTCCCAGAAGAGAGTGTTAACCTCCTTAAGGAGAAGTATGGTGAATCTTTGATGTCGGCAAGTATTGCTACTAAGGCTGACAGTGGCTGTGCCTATGAGGGTTCTTTGATTGAGACAGTTGTTACCAAGGTGACGAAGTATGCTGTATTAATCAACGACCAGTTGGATGAGCGTGTAAGGGTCAACAAGAATGTTCTTTGCAAGATTTGTTTCCTCAGTCTTATTGGTATGGCAGACAGAGTAGTGCCACAGACAGACGAGTGGAGAAAGAAGAACTTGGGCGAGTGTTACACTTACAAAGAAGGTAACGCTGCAATTCCAACAACACTTCATTCTGTAGCCATGTGTAGTGAGTGTGGTATTAGTTTTACTCCAGAAGAGATAGAGGCTATGACTATCATTGACCGTAAGGAGGATGACAAGCAAGCTAAGTATTATAGCTCAATGCTTTCTCAGATTGTAAAGTCAGCTTACGAGCTTACTTTCACCGAGTGCAGGGAGTTGCACAAGGAAGTTGGGGGTGTATCAAATAATTAATTTGAATTAAGAAATGGAAGAGATTCTTTTCAAAAAATATGGCCTTTGCCCTGTAACAATTACTGGGAAAGGTAGTCAGGTTATTACTGACGATGAGGGAGCGTTTAAGGTTGATACTGTAATATTCGAAGTTAATACAGGTACATATATAACTGTTGAAGTAGGACGTTGCAGCGAGAGCAATAATGTCAAGTACTTTGTTAGTATCAAGCCTTCCGACGATGACTTTTTCAATTTTCAGGGAACCAAGAAGGAGCTTATGCTTAATGTATTTGCTGGTGGGCATGATGATTGGGAAGGTGAGGCTATGGGAATTGTTTTTTCATTGCTTAGCGATTTGTTTCTCCATCCAGAATTGTTCCAGGATTGCCTTAAGAGAATCACTGCGAAAACAGGTAAGTTAGAGACATTCACATCGTATCTGAAAGAAAGCTTGGAGCTTTACGAAAACAACAAGTCTTACAGAGGAATTTCCGAGTTGTCCAAAAAGTATCATATTACTCCTATTTCTAAAGAGAAATTCATCGAGTGTGGTTTCAAGAGAACTGCTAAGTACGTCGACGAAATTATATCTAACAAGGAGTATTGCCAGAAGGTTTATGACTTTGTACGTGACAAGTCAGGATGTATGGATGCACCTGTATATAGCGTTGGTAATCTTTCAGTAGAAGATAAGTGTTACGCTTTTTAAACAAGAGTATAATACAATATGGTTGACGTTAAGTTTAAGAAAATTCACCCAGATGCGGTAATACCATCATACGCACATGATGGTGATATGTGTTTCGACCTGACGGCTGTATCAGTTGAGTACGATGAAAAGAATGATTCTTACATCTACCATACAGGATTACAGATGGAATTGGGTTATGGATATGGTGCAAATCTTGTCCCTCGTTCAAAGAATGTTAAGACCGAGTGTTATCTTGCCAATATGGAAGGTAAGATAGATGCCTATGGCTATAGAGGCGAGGTTATGGCTGTCTACAAGAACAGGACATCTTGGGAGGTACGTCAGATGCTTGCTGAGTGGAACCTCATGAAGAGAGCAACAAAAGGCTTAAATTTCTCAGAGGATGAGCCAATTGGTGAGACCGTAAGGAAGTTAAGGGAGAATGCCAAGGATGGCAAGACCTCAATGCATCCTATGGATTTTGCACCGTACAAGGTTGGTGACAGAATGTGCCAGATGGAGATTATCAAGGTCATTCAGGCTAACATTATCAAATCGGATGAACTGTCTGAACCAAAGAGAGGTAACGGCTTCGGCTCAAGTGGTGACTAAGAAGATAGGAGAGGATTTGGATATTTCCTCTCCTTTTCTATTTTTTAATAGATTAACTAATATACATTATTATGTCTAAGAATAAACAAAAAACAGATGACCAGGTCGAAAAACCTTGGATGAGTATTGTAATCTCGTCAAAAAAAGTTGGCAGTGAGCTTGAAGCTGTCGTAAAGAGATATAGAGACACCATGACATGTAAGAATGTCAATACGAAGGTTTTCTTGTTTAACAACGATGGCAGTTTAGGGCTAACCAGGTTATATGGTGAATTTCTGAAAAATGAGAGTATACCTGGCAGTATAATGATATTTTGTCACGATGACCTCACATTCTTACGTGAGGGCTGGGATGATGAAGTTTATCGATTATTCAAAGATAACCCAGAATATGGGATTATCGGAGTTGCTGGCTCTGCTGAATTCGATGAAAGGGGTGCATGGTGGATGTACAAGGACATCTACGGTGTAGTTCTGCATCCAAACGGACTTACACGTTTTTCCCCGTTACTTAAAAAGGACTTGGAGGAAGTGTGTGTTATTGACGGTCTGTTTATGGCAGTGAACAGAGAGAGAATAAGCAAGAATTTCGACCCAGACATAAAGGGGTTCCATTTTTACGATATCGATTTCTGTCTTGCTAATTATTTGGACGGAAAATCAAAAATCGGTGTTACTACAAATATCAGGATAAAACATGATTCCGAAGGTAGTTCGGCACTATCGGAGAGTTGGGCAAAGAACAGGCAGCAAGTCGCACTGAAATATAAGGAATTTTTTCCAATTAAAGTGAAGAAGAAAAATGGAAAGTAAACAATGTTTTGAATACATCCAAATACTGGATGAAATCTGCAATTTTCATGGTAGGCAAGCAGAACTCAACAGGGATAATCAAGCTAACATAAATAGCTTCAATAGAGCACACCGATTGAGGAAGGTACTAATCGAAAAGCTCGAAACAATGATATATCCTGAAATAGAAGAAGCACTCCAGGAAAAGAAAGAAGAAAAAGTGCTTTTGACGGAAAATAAAGAGATTAAAAAGAAAAAGAATGTTCAAAAAGATAAGAAAAACAATAAGTAAATTTTTATACGCCCTTCCATTCGGCTTGAAGGCTGGTGATGAAGTCATCACGGCTCCTACGGTTGATGGAAGTGAAGGTGCTGGAATACATCAGCAAAAGGCCACAAATAACGTTCTCAATGATTTGCTGGAAGGTAGGGTTACAGAGGAAGTTCAAGCCCTTAGATATAGCACATTTCTAGTAGAAGAGAGAGCTAACGATTACAAGTATGTAGGTGGAGGTAGAGCTAAAAAGGTAGAAAAGCCTAAAAGTATCAGGAAGTTCAAAATGGGTAATATTGACCTTGATTACACAGGTGAGGAATCGCTCGAAATGCTTTATAAAGAGAAATACGACCTAACTGGATTTCCTACAAGAAAGGCAATTCAGGTCACAAACCGTGATAGTGTTACTCGTTTCAAGCTTGACGGGTACATTAATAGCATTTGTGTAAATCTGGATTCAAACCCAATGACCATTAAGTTGAGATTCGAAAATGACATGCGAAGTAGGCTTATGAGGCCGTTCATCAATCATTTGCGTGATATCATGGGAAAACTCAATGAAGGCAAGGAGGAGGTAGTTAAAAAGACTATCAGTAATGAGGATGTGTTGAGTGGTATCGAGAAGATAGAGTTTACTACATACGGTTGTTCCAATAATATCCCGAATGGTATTCATTATGTACTCTACGGTATTAAATTCAAGGAAATTAAAGACGAGGTAGAATTTGTAAGCATTGTTTATACAGTGGATAGATACGAGGATGGTAAGAAGTTATCAGAACAGTACTATTCAGAGAAACAAGACAAACGCTATAAGAACAAGGAGGCGAAACCAGGTGCTGCTGCGTTGATTGACATTGCCAATGCAAATAAGAGCCTTGAGGGAAAGGACAAACAAGACCCACCAAGCACGGGTAGACATAATAATTTATAAAGTTTGGAGACTGTCATCTATTCAGGTGGCAGTCTTTTTTTGTTTGTTGTTGGACTTTTCATATATTATATATAGATAAAGAAAAACAGTAATGGCAAAACAGAAAATCAGGATTGGCATTGAATTGGACCATGTTATACGTAACATCAACAAACAGATTGCCAAGTACTATCAACAAGACTATGATGGCAGCATCGACCTTGACGAATTAAATTACAAGGATGACATTCTAAACGATGTGTGTGAATTCTACAGTAAAGAAGAAGTCAGGGACTTTCTATACATCAAGTATCCTTATGAGGTATTCGGCTGTGCAAATGAATGTACGAGATTTCTGATAAGAGACTTGAATGCATGGGATAAGGAACTTCTCAACCAGGAAAAGTACGATGTTGAAATATTCTTGTATTCAATGAAAGAATTTGATTTAACGATTGCAAGCACATATTTCTTCTTAAGTAAGGCTGGTGCAAGAATCAGGGAAATTCACATGCCGAGAAATTATGACGAACTGGAGAAACTTGGTGATGTCTTTATCACGGCAGACCCCAAAGTAGCCAGTTTCAAGAAAAAAGGAAGTATTGTTATCAAGAACAATTTCAATCAGAAAGCCCAAGACCAAGGGAACTTGGTTTATGAGGATATGAGGGACTTCCTGGATGAGGATAATAAATTAAACATTATTATAGAATGTCTAAAAACAAAAAAGCAGAACACAAACTCATGTGGAATTTGGACCTGGATGAAATCTGCTCTTTCATCTTTAATTGGAGTCCTGAAAACAAAGTAAATGGTGTTATTGATGGTAAAATCAACAGTATCATCAAAGAAACATATGAGGCTGGCAATTCTACAGACAAGCTTGCTCTTAAAGAAAAGGTTGTAACTGAAAACAAGGTACAAAACATTACATCAGAACAAAGAATGAGAATGGAACTTGTTATGTGGTTGCTGGACGGCTTGAATACCACTTACATACGAACGGAAGATAATCTCCCCGACGGGGAAATTGAATCAAGTACGCTGGCAGAGAAAGTGATTGTAAACACACTCTACCGATACGGATTTCTTATTTAATTGATTTTAATATTATATCAGATAATGTCAAACAAAGATTTAGAAAAGAAAATTTCTATTGTCAAGGCAGAAATTGACAAAATAGACAAGAAGGAAAGTAATGTATTCTTCTATGTAATTGATACTGAGGGATATGCATCAGGTAGCCTTGCATATATCTATCAGCTTGCAAAGTTCCTTTATGATGATGGATACAATGTGAAGATGATATACCAGACTGATGGTAACGGTAAAGAGAAGGAAGAGTTTGTCGGTGTTGGAGGCTGGCTTGGAGAGGAATATGCTTCACTTCCACATTACGATACTCGGAGTAAGACAGGCATTGATATTAACCAGTCAGACATCCTCTTTATTCCTGACATCTATTCACAGGTGATGGCTCAGACAAAGCATCTTCCTTGTAAGAGGATTGCGATTTTCCAGAACTTTGACTTTGTCGTATCACAAATGCCTTATTCTGCACAGTGGGGTGACTATGGTATCAAAGATGTACTTACCAACACAAAGGAGAATGCTGAGTTAATCAAGTCTATCTTCCCATACGTCAAGACAACGGTTGTTGACCCATTCATCGAGAAGAGGTTTGGCTGTGGTCAGGAGCCAAAGAAGATGATTGTGAATGTAATTTCAAAGAATCAGGATGATACTGTTCGACTGATGAAGCCGTTCTTCTGGAAGTATCCTGATTTTAAGTGGATTACATTCAGAGACTTGAGTGGCATGTCAAAGGAGAACTTTGCTAATTGTCTCAGGGAGGGTGCAATTACCGTATGGATGGATGAGAATGCATCATTCGGATACTCAGCTATTGAGGCGATGAAGAGTAATAACGTGGTGTTCGGTAAGCTACCAAAGGAAACCAAGGAGTGGATGCTTGACGAAAACGGCAATCTAACTGACTGTTGTATTTGGTTTGATGACATCAACAAGTTACACCAAAACCTGGCCATTGTAATCAGGTCTTTCTTGAAGGACGGTATTCCAGATAAGGTATTCAAGTCACAGGAGAGGGCTAAGAATCTGTATTCAGAAGAGAGAACAAAGGCAGAAATACTCGAATATGTCAAGAACCAGCTTGCCGACAGGAAGAATGTTCTCGAAGAGTTTATCAGACTCGCAAACAAAGAAATTGAAAAGGATAAGGATTAATTAAGAAAGGAACGAAATGTTAACAAACAAGAATATTACAGTGATTGTGCCATTGCACAGATACGACAATGATATCCCAGATATGCTCGATAACGCATTGAAGAGTGTGCCAAAGGATGTTAAGATTATTATCTCCACAGGTGACAAGTTCGACATCAAGACCTCTGACTTCAAGACAAGGGTGGTAAAGGACAAGAGAGTTACTTGGGTAGCTAATGCAACAGAAGACACAAGTTTTCAGAACCTTGTGAATCTTGGTGTTGAGGCTGTCAAGACAGATTGGTTCAGTATCCTCGAATTCGATGACGTATATACACCTAATTGGTTTGAGAACTTCGAGAAGTACCAGGAATATAACCAGCAATACAACATTTTCTTCCCAATCGTTGACTTGTATGATACAAGTTCAGAGGAACGTAAGTTTATTGGCTATGGTAACGAGGCACCTTGGGCAGCAGCGTTCTCGGAAACTATCGGTGTAATCGACGAAAAGTCACTTGAGAATTTCTTCAATTTCTACCCTACAGGCGGTATCTTTAACAAGAAGGTATGGGTTGAGGTAGGAGGCCTTAAGACAAATATCAAGCTCACATTCTGGTATGAATTCATGAGAAGGTTTGTCAGCACGGAAGGTGGAAACATTTATGTTGTACCTAAAATCGGCTATGAGCATGGTCTCGGCAGGAAGGATTCACTATTGGATATCTACAGGACAACCATTGACAAGACAGAGTCAGATTTCTGGTTCAGGACTGCCAAGAAGGAGTCTTACTTCAAGGAGATGAGGGAGGTAGCGTATAAGCCTAAGACTAAGGTAGTGGAAGAAGAGAAGAAGTAGAAGTAGAAACTGTCAAACTAACCAAACGGAGGGTGGTGGTAGAGATATTACCACCCTCTCTTTATTAAGAGGGATTTTTTTACATTATACAATGGCGAAAAGAGGACGAAAAAGAAAAGGTTACTTCTACGAAGAACAAGAACAGGCTGTTGTTGATTACCTTAATGAGAAAGATGATAAGAAAAGAGAGGTAATATTCAATACTTGGCTCCATCCAGCATTCACAAAAATGGTGGATTGTATTATCAGGAGGTATAAATTTTTCTATACAACCGAAGATTATAACCAGACATGGGTTGATACATATTCTTACCTCATAACCAAACTTGACAAGTTTGACCCAAGCAAGGGAACCAAGGCTTACTCTTATTTCGGTACTGTGTGTAAGCATTACCTGATTATGAAGGCCGAGAAGTATGAAAAGGTAAAGGAGAAACTGGAATCTTACGAAGACAACCTTCAATGGCTTAGCAATCACAATCAGACAGCCGAGGCAGAGGCCGAGAATAATCAACTCGAATTTCTTAACAAGCTCATCGATGGAACGTGTCATGAGATACAAAGAGTTATTGATACAGAAGCGATAACCCTGACCGATAACGAAATCAAGGTTGGATTGGCACTTATCAACGTCTTCCAGAATTGGAGTGAAATCTTTATGGAAGACTTAGGGTCCAAGAAATTCAACAAATCGAAGATTCTGTTACATCTTAAGGAATTAACAAGACTAAAGACACCTGAAATCAGAAACAACATGAAAAGATTCAAATGTGTTTATTATGGTCTGAAAAAAATGATGCTGGAGGATGAGGGATATTGATTTTCAAGTATTTATTGTTAATAAATAACAATTAATTATGGCACGTAGTCTTAAAAATTTCAAAATTGAACTTAATTCTGCCGACAATCTGAGAGACCTGTTACAGCAAATCATGGATTTGGCTGACGAACAGCTAATTCAAATACAAGCGGAAATTGAAAAATTGAAAAACTCAACAGACCTCACCCAGGAGCCTATGGATGGCAAAGCAAAATATGCCAAAGCTATTAACGACTTTTTATCTGTCAAGGATAAGACTGTAAGCAAAAAGATTGAAGTGGCAAAAATGCTTAATGATGTCATGGCACACAATGGTGATGTCAAAGCTACACTTGAGGATAGCAATAGCAGTAGTGGTGGCTTCGACCTGCAAAGTCTCAGGGATGAGCTCGAAAAAATGGATGCAAGGGATTCAGTAGTAAAAACCATTAACCTGAAAAAGTAAAAAGCATGGCAAGCGGACAGGATTTAATTTTTGGACAAATTGGTGCTGCAAAGATATTTTGCGGTAAGCTCTCTGACAACCTTAACGTAAAGAAGGTCGGCAGGGACAAACAAATATCCGAATTAGAAGAACAGATTGCACATGCCGATGATGACAGACAGATAACTAAGCTCAGAAAGAAACAAGACAGGCTTACCAAATTAAGGAATAAGACTGCAATGGCTGAACAAAGGGCTGAGAATGCGGTTGATTACCTTAGTAGGATTGCAGAAACCGTTGATATTGGTAGGGATAAGATAATTGAGTTTATTGCAGATACAATTACCGTTGCAATGCCAGCAATGGAACTTGCGGTAAAGACAGCTTTGCTGGCCAATATCAAGAAGCTCACAGCGTGTGCGTTGGATGTAAGGATTCCAGAGGTATTAAGAAAAGAGGGTATGCTACTCAATGAGACTGAGATAGACCCAAGGATGATACTTTTCATGCCTCCAATGTCCAAATACGGACACTTCCAGTATTTCGGCTGTGACAGAGAAGGCATGAGTAGCTACGAATTGGCTAAAGCTGAGGACATGAATGCTTTTATCTGGTTTGTCAAGAACTGTGCAATGTTCGTGAATCCTATCATAATCAACAACGGAACGAACAGTATGAGCACATACTTCAAGAATGCGAGTGGCATATTGAAAGAAGGTGTTTATACCAAGGCAGATGACCATCCAGGCTTAACCGTAGGTACGGTACTAAAAGACACATCAGCTTCCAATACTCTGTATCTGATTGATAGTGTGTCACACGAGAACGACACGACAACCTATAGTATTAAGCCGATTTCCAACACTACAACTTCCGTAAACTGGTACGGTAAGGCTAAAATACAGAATGCCGAGAATAGAAGGAAGCAGCCACTTTTCAGCTTGACGTATTCCAACGTATACAATTCGTCAGCAAAGCTTCCACTTCACAACTTCAAATTCAAGATTCTCCAGGAGCCATTCAAGGTAAATACAGTTCTTGCTTCTGGTGATTTAACAGGTATATTACCTCAAAAGGTGTTATTTGATGAGGATGGCACCTATAACAGAAGGGGTAAATTCACAATCAGAGAAGACCTGTTTACTATAACCAATGTCACAAGCCAAATGGCAGGTGATAATCCGCAGAACAGATATGTGTCATATCACCTAATACCAAAAGTGGACATCGGAGGTGATGTGTACCTTGTTTACGAAAAATCCAGTGGACTATTCAAATTCGGCAGGACAACGGACACAGGTAATCATTTGTGGACGTTCGTTGAAAACGAAAGAGAGATAAGAGTCAGGGAATTGGATGGGCAAAACAGCCAAGAAGATGCTATACTGGCAACAAAAGTACTCACAGAATGCTATAAGGGTGACACTGTATATGAGTTCAACCATGATTATCTCATGTCATTCAAGTTATTCGACGAGAAGGTAATTGCAGCCAATGTTATCAATGCTCTTTTGTCCATTGACCTGCCAATCTCGTTAGAATCGTTGATGAAATCTGTGCTGAATAAGAAACAACAAACAGCTTCGTCATATAATCAATTGTATATCAATACAATGACGGACAGGATGATACAGAAAATCCTTGACAGCGAAACAGACGAGTATAGTTCTTGTTTTTATACTTTTAGTAATCAGGAGTATATTGACATGGAGGAACAGACAGCACTCAAGGTTATCAATGGACAGTTAGTCAAGCAAGAAACTGTCAGTGCCTTAACAAGTGCTTTCAATATCCTCGATGCCTACGATACAGAAGCTTCTCTCAACGAAAAGAAAGAGACTATTACACGAAGCATTATCAAAGCTCTTGAGACAACAGAGCAAAACGGTGACAATTATCTGGCTACTTCCGACGTGAATAGCAGTAATGGTGTTAATAGAAGTGATTCTACAAGTTCTTTCATCAAGAAGGCAATGAGGGCTTTGATTAAGGAATTAACCTATGCCATCCTAAGTCCAAAGGTGCTAATGCTGATTGCAGTGAACCAGAGACTAATGCGAAATGAGCTAACAAGTAATGAGAACTACAAATTCAGCATTGAGGACGTTTTAAAGGGCGTACAGGGCATTATAAAGTCCATAGTGGGGGAAATTATCGATTCAATCGAAAAAGAGCTTCTACGAGTGATTTTGGCGAGAATTACAGAGATAATGAACGGTTACACGTTAGCCCTGGCCAAAGAATACGCCTCAAAATGGAAAGCTTTCATAAAAAGCCTTCTTTCCTGCTTCAAGGGAAGTAGTTCGAGAAGAAGACAAGGCTACGGTGATAACACTGATGATACGATTGACGAAATCTTAACTCAGATTGATACTGCCGACCTTGATGAGCTTGCAGACCAGATTATACCAGACACAAACCCTTGTGATTAATATTTAAGAAATCATGAAAATAGACCAAATAACAAGCAAGATTAACAGTTTTCTTGGGGCAGCCAACTCCAAGGTTACACAAATGATACCTGCACCTGCAATATTATTGTTGTGTGCATCATTGACGAGGCCAGGTCTAAGTCCTCTGAGGTCTATAAGCAATATATGCACAGCGTTAGAGGGTTTGGGTATTCCGACGGGTGATAATCCAGACGGAAGTCCTAACTTGGTTGTCAGGGCGATATACGAGATTGTCAAGGAAACAGACAGGGCTATGTGTGAAGATGCAAGCATACAGGGAGCAGGTGAAATTGGCTCGATTGTTGCAGCAGGTGCCAATGCTGGCGGTCCTGTGACGGTAACGAATATTCTGCCATTTTCTATTAAAGGATTAATTCAATAGTTATGACTAAAGAAGAAATTCAAAACGAAATGCTTAAATTGGCTGAAAAATTTGTCAAATTGAAGCAGATTGCCGAAAAATTAGGTGATGAATTGAATAAAGTCAGTCAAGAATATCATAGATACGAAAAAGAACTTAAAGAAATAGACGATGGACAATAATTTTACTCTTCTTGGCTTGGGTGAAGTCGAATATGTAGAGGGCGGTTCCTTTAGTTTCGATGACGATGCCAATGCAGGACGAATTAAAGTCAGGGTAGATTCTGACGGTAATAAAACCACAGAAGAACTGGCGTATGCTTTTCCGTTGCTACCAAAATCCCTTCACGTACTGCCACAAGTAGGTGAAGGTGTAATTGTTTTGGTATCTAAAATAGGTAATTTTGAAAGCCAGAGATATTATGTCGGTCCTATTATCTCCCAACCACAATTCAATACAAGGTGTACCTATGAAAAGGGTAGGGGTGATGCTGTTTCATTGCTACAGGACAAAAAGGCCCCAGCAAAGAGTCCGCTTGAGGCTTTGTCAAGGGCTGGTGAATCTGTAAAGGGTTCGTTCCCTAATCCTAATGACGTTGCTCTTATCGGACGAGGAAGGGAAGACGTAATATGTAGATACAGGGATAGTGATAAAGTCAGTGAGGTAAATATCCGTGCTGGTATCAGGCTGGAGCCTTCTGATATTGATGTTAAGTTTATAAAAGGTAACGTGGTATTCAACCATGTGGACCCTGCATACATACAAGTCAAACACAAGGTTGGTGGCGTTTGCGGACTAAAAGAAACACCTTATGACAACGACCCGAACAGCTACGAATCTCCCGAAGTAAGGGAAGGTAACAGTGTAGTCAATGTTGTTGCAGATAAATTCAATTTTATTTCAAATAAAGCACATTTTGGCGAATCAGTAACCGACCCAGAACAAGGAGTAAAAGAGGAAGACATAGATTATGTAATGTCACAACTTCATAGGGGAGTGTATGGAGATGAGCTTATTGTGCTGCTCAAATTGATTGTCAAGGCACTTTTTCAGCACACACATCCTTTTTCTATGCTTCCACCAACTGTCGGAGGAACGCCACTAAAAGACCTCATGGACTATCCATATGAGAAGATTCTATCTCAACATTTCAGGATTAGCTAAATAAACAGTTTGATTTTTCTCGCTATTTATAGTATAATGAATCTTTTTTAAGAATGTTTTACAACAGAACTTATCTCGATAAATGTGCCACAATCGTAAAGGGGAGTGATTTTAACACAGGTCTAAATCCTGTGTCAGAACTCGTATGGGGTAGGAACCTGTCAAGGTTTCTTGTTCATTTCGACCATAGTAAATTAAAGAAAATGGTCGATGACGAGACTTATGCTGATATTTCAAAGCTACATCACAGGTTAAAAATAACCAATGCAGGGTCATTGGATATGTCTGAGACACACAAAGTGTATCAGAGCCAAATTGACGGTGATGCTAAAAAACGCACGTCATCATTTGACCTTATTTTCTTCCTTATTCCTGAATTATGGGATGAGGGTAAGGGTTTTGACTATAGCAAGTCTTATTTCAACACTGACTATTACGATAAGCAGACATACGATTATGCCCTCTACAAACTCCAGGAGGGTGTAAACTGGCACCAATCCAGAAGTGGTTATGACTGGAAAGAAGAAGATAAGTATCAAAAGTCCAAAAAGGAATTGTTCGACTTTTATATCAAGGCGAACAAAAAGGTGATTGCTGGTGTCGGTGATACGGTTACATTCAGGTTTTATTGCGAATGCGGTGTAAACAAGTGTAATACAGGTCTCAAACTTGAACTCACGAAGAGCGTGGGCAATGATAACAAGATAGAGATTGGTACACCTGTATACTTTGCAAAGAACGGCAATATTTGTAAAACAAAGGAACAAAAGGAGAGATATTGTGATTACGTAGAGGTGGCTGTAAAGATTCCTGAGAATGATAGCGGAATGGCCATCAAACGTAGTTTCAGGGTGTCGCTGACAATAAATGAGGATGACGAGAACCTGAAAAAAGAATTCAAGTCCCTCTCATACAGGATTACACAATTATCCAAGACACAAGAATTCTATCCACAGACGGAAGACGGTGTGTATTCAACACACACATTGGAAAAGGAGCTAGACAAATACCTTGCAGGTAAAAAGTCTATAGTTATCGGTACACAGCACTTTGACAATGGTCTTGAGAACATTGATGTCGACATTACATCTACTGTGAATAAGTTCATTAAGGGTGAATTGGAAAATTATGGTATCGGTATTGCATTTTCTCCAAAACAGGAGTATTCCGATTCAATATACGAGAACTATATTGGCTTACTTACCAATAAGACTAATTCATTCTTTGAACCATTCCTCGAAACGACATATGATGGTATAATAGAAGATGATAGGGCGAATTTCATCCCAGGCAAGGATAACCATATCTATCTCTATTCTAATATCGGTAATAAGCTGACACCGTTAGACGAGCTTCCTACTTGTACAATTGAAGTAGTAATGGAGGATGGCGAAATAGTCCCTAAGAGTTTCCCTGTTAGTGTAGTAACAAGGGGTGTATATTGTGCAACAGTGAATTTACCTATTAGTGGTTATACAAGTCCTACAATGCTATATGACGTATGGGATAACCTCAAGTATCAAGGCAATCCTTTACCTCCTGTAGAGCTTAACTTTACAACACAAGACCCGTTTGATTACTTCAAATTGGACAATAGTCTTCCTGGACAGAATGAATTCACACCTAACTGTTATGGCATCAAGAACAACGAACAGATAAGAAGAGGTGATATCAGGAAGATAAACATTGTTACACGTAAGAACTACTCCAAGAATACAGCCGTAAGGATTGGTGATGTCTATGCAAGGTTGTATGTAATGGACGGAACGGCACAGTGTGATGTGATACCATACCATAAAGTGAATAGGGGTTTTACCGAGAATTATACCGAAATTGATACAAGTATATTACCTCCTAACCAATATTTTCTGGATGTGAAAATAATTTATGGAATGGAATGTATTGAACATCAAGACGTTCTAAGATTTACCATTGTTAATGACCTTAATAATAAGTATAATTGATGTTTCGGAAGATATTTATTGGTATAGTGGCATTGATGATGATAGCCTGTAATCCGAAGGTTAGCGATAATATAGCCAAGGATATTCAGACACAATCCATCCAAAGCACCACTAAAAAGTACGACAGCAAAAACGGTTTGGTTGGCTATTGTGATAGCCTCAATATCCCAAACGACTTAGAGCTATGGGAGAGAACCGTTTTCAAGGGGTACGAAAGCAATAAAATCGTCGAGGAATACTTTTATATAAGATACGACGATGCAAGTGACGTATTCCGAGCAAAGATAAGTGTTGAGGGCAATGATACAAGTATAGTTGTCACACACAGGATTATGAGATAAACAATAATTGCTTATGGTTTATAGCGGTTGTAAACCCTCTAAGATGGACGGAACCGAGCATAAGTTCGGTTATGCAAAGACCAAGATACCTGAGACATTCAGTTACGTTCCTGCAATGCCTCCGATTACCGACCAAGGTTCAAGCCAAAAGTGTGTTGCCCATGCACTGACAGCATATCTTGACTGGAACAAAAATCAGTACGAAGGTGATAATAATGGAGGACAATTTGATATTGACACGTTATACGCTTGCAGGGCTGATAAAAGTGTTGAGGGGATGCAGATTAAGGAAGCCCTACACTTTTTGCTCCACAAAGGCTTAAATGGGGCAAAAATCGAGGAATATGCCTTAGTTGGCTCAGAAGTCGCTTTGCAAAACGCACTTATTTTGAATGGCCCATGTCCTCTGGCACTTCCTGTCAAATCAGAAGACAAGGAATTTTGGAAGGGCAACAAGTCACTGGGAGGCCATTGTGTGTTAGTTGTTGGATACAACAAAAAAGGATTCATTATACGAAACTCTTGGGGAAAGAGTTATGGGGATAAGGGCTACGCCATACTGCCCTATGAAGATTTTGACAAGATAATAGAGTGTTGGACAGTTATCTAATTGATAATAAGAACCTTACTTAAGCATTAAGTTGTTTAAGTGAGGTTTTTTCGGCTATAATAAATTAATAAAATTAAACCCTTTGTTTATGGGCAAAAAAGCAAGATTAAACGAAGCCATCAGTCATGAGGAACTGATGTACATCGAAGAAAAGAAATCAGGGGCTAAGTTCCAGTACCTTGATGCCTACAAGAACCAATTAAAGACTCAAACTGCTATGAAGGTGGAAATTAAGTGTAAGAACGAAAAGCAGAAGCAGTTTTTGAACCAGTTAAAAGACAAGTCAAAGGAAATCGTGATAGGCTGTGGTTCTGCTGGTTGCGGAAAGTCATTCGTCAGTTTGGCCTATGCATTGAAAGCTCTCAAGGAAAACGACTTTGAAAGGGTTGTTATGGTGATTCCAACTGCCCCTGCTGGAGGCAAGGATATGGATTTGGGGCTCTTAAAAGGAGAGCTATCATCCAAGGTGGAACCATACCAACAGGCTGATAAAGAGACGATTAAGAAGATTCTTAAGTTGAGTGGAACCCAGGATTGGGATAGTATGGCAGAGAATCTAATCAGGTCAGGACAGATACAATATGAATTTATTAACTATCTCTTAGGTAAAACATTTGATGATGCCTTGATTTGTGTAAATGAAGCTGAGCAATTCACGAAGAGTAATATGAGGTTGATTCTCAGTAGAATGGGAGAGAATAGCAAAATTGTTATTACAGGAGATTCCAAACAGGTTAACAGAAGGGATATTGTCAACAAGAAAGACATTAGTGGACTTGATTTCGTCATTAACAATCTTAACCAACTGGACGAGGTGGGAATAACGGAGTTCATCGAAGAGGATATTGTAAGAAATCCACTGATAACAAAGATTCTGAAAATTTTTGACAAATAAACAAAAAAAGGCAGGGAGATATACAACTCCTTGCCTTTTACAATAAAAACCACCCACAAATAGACAAACTACTTATGGGTGGAAAAAATTAGTATTAAATATGAGAAAAAGTTTGCTCAATTAGAATGGAAGGTCATCCTCTTGCTCGGCTACCTGTGGAGCAGGTGCTGCCTTTGACTTGGATGGCTTAACAGTAGCTGACATCTCAGCAATCTTGGCATCCTTTGATGGAGCAGATGCGTTAGTGTCACCACTTGCACCACTTGCACCATTTGCACCATTTGCACCATTCTCACCCTGACCGCCACCGAGGTTAGCAAACTCGATACTGTCTGCCGATACCTTATGGTCGATACCAGGTGTACCGTCCTTGGCTGTGTAAATGGTAGAACGGAGGCTTCCTGTAACAAACACTGCACTGCCCTTCTTGAGGTGTGGCAAGAGATTCTTGTATCTCTCTGAGTTTGCATTGACAGTAACCCATGTGGTCACATTCTCCTTGTTAATTCTCTCGTTGCTTGCTACTCTCATAGAGATAAAGGATGAACCGTTAGAAGTCTGAACCTCTCTTGCATCCTCGCCAAGCCTACCTAATAATGTTGTCTTGAACATGTTGTTAAAAATTAAAAATTACGGTTAAAACTAAATTACTTTATGACAATGGCTTCAAATCCAACCTAAAAAATTATCAGCCTCAAACCATATGCCGATGGTTTATAGAATTTGTAGAATTTTCTGCTGCAAAGTTATGCTTTTTTCTTGAAACAACAAAGAAAAAATCAGATTTTTAACAGATTTTAATAATATTTGTTAAATCAGAATTCAAAATCCATCCTTGAAGGGCAAAATCAATAACTTCCTTGTCTGTAAATTTATAAAGCTCATCCAACAGGATACTATAATAGTATTTGCCGAGTATCTTATCAAACTGGAAAATAACTTCGGTTCTGACGTTAAGCGAATCCCATTCAGAAAGAGATAGCCTTCCGTCTTTTCTCTCGGCATTAAGGAATATTTCAATGAGATTATCCTTAGATAAATCGTTTAGTTTCTGATGCTTCATTTTATGTTAAAATTGTTTTACGGGGCAAAATTACGGAAAAAACGGCAAAAAGCCAAATATCTTAACATTTTTTAATGAAAAATATTTATAATATATTAATACCTTATATATTATGCTGACAAAAGAACAGATTATTAATAAGACAATTATCTCAGAAGGTGGATATACGGCACCGATAAACGGTGACACAGGCGGTGAAACCTACAAGGGAATTGCCCGTAACTACCACCCAAGATGGTCTGGGTGGGCAATTGTTGATGGAAACAAACCTTTGAAAAAAGGTGCTATCATAAAGAATAAGACGTTAGATGCATTGGTAGCTAAATTCTACGAGGAAAATTTTTACAATGCTGCAAAGTGCGACCAATACGAATCATCTGTGATTAAGATGCAGGTCTATGACCTTGCAGTGAACGCAGGTATTAAGAGGGCGTGTATCACTCTACAAAAAGCTGTAAACGCTATCTATAAGGCTAATATCAGTGTTGATGGACTTATTGGTAAGATTACCCTTGGCTATGTCAACAAAAAGGATAAAATTGCCGAATTGGGCAAGGCTTTCAGGGACCAGAGAATCGCTTATTATAAGAGTATCGGTGTGGGGAGCAGGGCAAAATTCCTCAAAGGCTGGGTGAATAGGGCTAACGAAATTTACGAATATGCTGTTAAAAATTCTTAATTTGTTTGGTGTTTTCAATTACATTTTGTAATTTTGCAAACAAAAAAGAAATGGCAAACAGTAATGAAATTTTCGGGCCGTCACTTTTTGACAATGACAATGCCTATCAAGCTGATTTGGCTAAGGCAAAAGCAAGTGGCAAGAAGCCAAAAAGGGTGACAAGGAAAAAAGAGAAAATCGGTCATGTAGGTGAAATCGATGCCATTGTCAAGAAACAGGAAGAGGATGGCAGACGAAGAGCCAAGGAATATGACAGATTGAAGAAACAAGGCCTTATAAAGGATATCTTCGAGAATAATAAACAACAATCACTATGTTAGGGATTAAGGCAATGAGAGACCCAGTCAGGGGAGATGTGGCAAGGCAGATTCGTGATGCTGTTATCCGTGTTGCCACGGGACAGCTTAGTGAGCACGAATTGGCAAGTGTCAAGAAATCCCAAAAAGCCCTAAAACGTTATAAAATACAATGGGAACTATAAAAAAGAACCTCTAAAGAAAATAGAGGTTCTTTTATTTTTTAACGGTACAAGTCACCGTCACCAAGGTCTACATATTCTTCGCCTTTGTATGCATCGGGGTCTTCCTCGTATGGATAGTCTTCTGGCTTTGGTGATTTACTGCTATCAAAGAAGTCAGGAAGATTATCATCACCGATTGAACCGAAATGTTGGTTAGAAATGTTTTCTTGTATCAATTGGGTAATGTACTCCATAACCATGTCACGCACATCTGATTCTGTTATTCTGAATATTTGCTTTTTCATAATAAATGGTTTTTATATAAATAGCTTCTATTTGGATTAGAGGGTGTATTCCATATATTTTAAAGAGACGAGAAAACGACTATTTATATAATAATATATTAAATTTATTAAGTATAACGATGGCGAATTATACTCAGAAGTACACACCTATCCAGCAAGGCATGAAAGGTATTGTAGTTGCGAATGTAACCAATACCAACTTTGCCAAAATATGGGAGGAACTCAATCGCTTGAAGGCTGAAAACGAAGAACTAAAGAGGACTGCGATGATTGGAAATAACGGCACTGGTGGAATTACCAACGATGCCGTTGTTAATGTCATGTATAATCCTCAGACAATTATTGCCAAGACCGAATACGAGGATTGCGACTATTATGTTGATGTCAAGGTAATGTGTGGCCAGCAAGAACTCAAAGTGGGTACGGATAGCCCTGCTAAGTTCACATTCGAGGCAAGCTGTGATAATAATATCAGTGAAGCTGGTATTGTGGCTAATGTTGCAATAGTCGAGACAGATGATGACAGACTAAGGCTTAAAGTTACAGTCAAGCCAGGTGCTATAAGTGATGGTAGCTTTGATTTTTACGTAAAATACAATAATATCACCTACAACTACACTGTTACGGTTGTAGTAATCAATAGTGACTCTGGTATTGAATATGCTCAAGGCGTTTTCATGTCTACCATCTTTACAAGAAGTGATGGACAGCCAGAACGCCCTACAGGTGGTGATTTCAATATTCCACTACCAACTACATTGAGCAATGGACTCGGAATCATGCATCAAGGTTGGACTGATGGCATACCTTCTGGTACAAAGCCATTGTGGACTTCTCATCGTAAGTTCACCAATAATGGTAAAAGCCCACAGGACGATACTTGGTCAGAACCTATACTGGCTATGGATAGTTCTGATTTTGACGTTTGCTTTACCTCTGGCACGACAAACGGCGATGTGCCACAAGAGCCATTACAACATGGAGACCAAGATGCCTATGAAGACCCAAGCGGTTGGCATAACATCGGAAATGAATTCGATGTATGGATGGCTACAAGTGTAAAGAACGGTAATGAATGGGGACCTTGGAGTATCATAAAAGTCAAGGGTGAAGACGGCTCAATGAGTGACTGGAAAGACACTATTTACAAGGAGTCTTCCACACAACCAGCAACGCCAACAGCCAATGACCCTGACGATTTCGTCGACAATCCATCTGCGGAAGCACCTAATGACGGTTGGCACGACATGCCAAACGACAACGGTACATGGTGGATGTCTTGTGCGTATGTGAATGGTGACACTGGTAAAGTTGATGAGTGGTCTATCCCTGTTATGGTAGCAGGTGGTACAGGACAAGGTGTGTTTGTATCAAATGTGTTTACAAGGTCATTCGACAAGCCTTTCCAGCCTACAGGTGGCGATTATGGTACGCCTATACCAGATGGCGGTGACTGGTCAGACGGTATTCCTAGCGGTAATGGGAATGCTGCACCTGTGTGGACTTCACATAGAACATTCACAAGTGATGGTATGTCCCCACAGACTGATACTTGGTCAGAACCTATATTAATGGTGGATACTGCTGATTTTGACTGTTGTTTCAGTTCTTACGAGGGCATCCCAGAAGCACCTCAGAGACATGGAGACCAGAGTTCATATACTGACCCTTACGGTTGGCATAACGAAGGTACTTCTGATGATATCTGGATGGCTACTTCGTCTAAGCCAGCCAATAGCACACAATGGGGTAATTGGGTGATAACCAAAATCAAGGGTGAAAGCGGTGTGGATGGTAACTATACAAGTTACATCTTCAAGTCTGCATCGGGTACTTCTATTGATGCACCTACAGTCACCATTCCTGAATATTTCGTCGATAAGGCTGATAATGAGCTTCGCTATGATACTGGTACCTCTATTCAGCCTGGCGATGATGCCTATGAACGTAACAGGGGTTGGAAAGACGGACCTGGTATTGACTACGAAAATGATGGGCTTACATGGTGGATGTCATGTGGTGTCATTGATGGTTCAACAGGCAGGGTAATGCAAGACGGCTGGTCAAAACCTATCCCGATGGATGGTAGGGACGGAGCATCTACAGAATACAGATATGGCATTAATGACAGTGAGGTAGACCCTCCAAGAATGGACCAGATTGATGATGATACAGTGTGGAGTGATACTGTGGCAGGTGCTTTGCATAATCAAAGTGTCAAAGACGGTGTAACTCCAGACTATGCAACTGTGCCTTCTAATCACTATATGTGGATGGCTATGAGAAGGTCTATTCTCGTAGAAGGCGTTCTTACCCCTCAGAGTTGGGAGTATTGTAGGGTGACAGGTGAGAAAGGTGAATCTGGTACACAACTAAAGGTCAAGGACACAAAAGAGAGTTACGAAGAGTTATTCTTGATTGCTGTTAATAGTAACAACACACCAAGGGCTACTCTTCCAGAAGACGGTGACACTTATGTTGTAAACAAGGATATGTGGGTATGGTCTGATGCTGCTGAATGGGTGCATGCAGACAACACAACCAGAAGCAAATACAACACTAACCTTGACCCAGCCAAGTGGAAGAATTGTGGACCTATTGTCGGCCCTTCTGGTGCAACTACATATTTCCATGTTAAGTATGCTAAAGCTCTGACCCTGTCCGCAGAAACAGAGAATCATGAAATAATATGGTATCCAAACGAAGCCTTCAATAGTGCGGATGGTTGTAGATACCTTGGTACTCGTGTGGACATACAAAAAGAAGCCTTAGATGGGCCTCAATACTACTCAGGTTATACTTGGGGTCAATTCACAGGTGAGGACGGTTATGGATATGAATACATTTACAGGTTGAGTGATACCAATCCAGCCCAATTTACCGTACCTACAAAGGAGCAGTGTACCCCTTACAACGGCAAGAACTTTGATGATAACGACTACGTACCTTCTGGCTGGACTGATAACCCGACAGGTATTAGTACATTGTATCCATACGAGTTTATGGCATCAAGAATTAGAGAGAACGGTGTATGGCAACCATTCAAGGGACAGCCAAGTTCAAATGTTACTCCTATACTCCATTCTTATAGAGGCAAAGATGCGCCTTACGAAGAGAGGCAGTGGCATGCCTTTCAGTCAATGGTGCTTACTGATGCCATGAAGAATGCGCTTGACTGGCAGACTACAATTCCTAACGCTAATGTTTATCAGCACGATTATATCTGGCAGAGGACGAGGATTGTAACCCCTGCTTACGGTTCACAAACTGCTGATACGAGAACAGAATGGGAATACCTCAGAGTTTCAGGTGAAAAGGGTAATGTAGGTACAGGAATTCAGCTTAATGGAACTTGCAAAAGCCTTGATGAGCTGTTCAGGCTGGCATATGACAATCCTCAAGCAGGAACTGGTTATAGGGAGAATAAGATAAGCGGTGGTACTGCCTATACCGTATCAGGAGACTTGTGGGTATGGAACGAGGCGAACGACGATATCCTTTCAGCAAACACGGATGAACATGGTAGTCACGTTGATTATGGCACCAATATCCCTTGTCACCACTGGCGTAACGGTGGACAGATTAAGGGAGAGGCTTCACATATCCATATCAAGTACGCTAAAGTAGCATCGGCAGTAACCGAAAGCGTGAGTGGCGTTCAAGTGACAAAATACTATGTGCTTGATAATGACTGGCTTACAACCAAAATAACCCCTGGTGATGGTGAATTACCAGGTAAGTATATCGGTATTTGCTATAACAACACAGAGGATGACCCAGACCCAATACCTGAAGGTGGCGGTTTGGTTTCACCGTACTCATGGACTCTATTCCAAGGTGAGGATGGTCTTGATTACGAAATGATATACACTCGTACAAGTGGTAACACTGCCCCTGCTGTGCCTAATATCACAGGTAATCTCCTAAGTGGTAATACAACAGCAGTAGTTGCTGACGAGGACAGAGGCTTTAATGCCGATGGTTCGCCAAAATACTATACGACAAAATATTATTCGGATGCCGATTTTGTGCCTTGTTATAAAAAGAACGATAATAGCAAGACAACAAGGGGTGATAATGGTCAGCCAGTTACAACCTGTAACTGGACGGATAACCCTATGGGTACCACAGAAGCACTTCCTTACGAATGGGCAGCAAAACGTGATAAGGTTAATGGTATTTGGACTGATTTCTACGGTAGGGCAGACAAAACAAACGAGTGTGTGTTGTATAACAAGTACGGCAGAAGCTCTATGGAAATCAACATCCCTACTGGCCAATACATCTATTATCCAATAGGCAGTGACGGCTATGCTAACCAAGTTGATAAGGTAATTGAGTTTGTTATCTCGAAAGACGGTGAGATACTTAATGCCGATAGGATTGAATTCAGTGATGTAAGTATTACTAATGACGGTAATCCTTCAACAAGTGGAATGAGTAATTATTTTAGCACTTATTCAGGCTATACAACAGGTGGTAGCAATGATTGTGCTAATCCACATATCCACTTGATTAACAAGAGGTTTAAGCTGAACGACCAATATCAATACAGCTTTACTTGTACATTAACTATTGGTGGACAAGAATATAAGAAGACATTCTACTTCCAACTGGAGCCTAAAGGTGAAAAGGGTAAGGATGGTGAAAACATCGTTGAATACACCATTGTACCTGACAAAACATCCTTGAAAATGACTTCGGCTGGTAGCTTGGATATGGGTACTAATGATGGTATTTCTATTGAGTGTTTTGTCAAAAGTGGTGATACTGTCACGAAGATTGCTTTCGGTAGTATTGATGGTAACAAATACGGATTAACGTATAAGGTTGACAGTCTGGAGGAAGCTACTATATATCGTGATTCAAGAACTTCTGGCGGTGATATGTCTAATGGCTTCATACCGAAAAGCTCAATCCAGAATGTGACCAAACAAGTGACCTTGTATTTGAGAAATAACGGCAATGCTGTTCAGGCAATCACCATACCTACGGTATATGATGGTCAGGGTGGAAGTAGAACAAACTTGTTCGGCAAGGAGAATCCTATTAAGTTTAGCGGTGGCAACAAGGTTGTTTCACAAGTCATGCATACGGATACAGGATTTGCAGCAATCCTCGAAGTTACCAATATGGCATTCTTAAGTGCCAATATCGGTGATAATCCATTTGAGCCGTGTCTTGTTAGCGGAGATACCTACATGCTGAGTTATGAAATCCGATTCAGGAACATAAGTAATTGTACAGCGATTAATTATTTTCCAGAAGACGTTGGCACGGGTCCACAAAGCCAGAGTCTCACACTTTCTGGGGATGGATTTACGAATTGGGTTAGTGCTTCAAGAAGAATTGATTGGTATAAGCCTGGGGATATAAGCAATGTAAGCGAGTATAATAGGATAAGGCTAAAAATTGGTTATCTGCAAGGTAGCAACAAGACATGGAAAATTGCAATGGAGGTGAGAAAACTCAAGCTTGAGCATCTACCTAATACTTCAATGCCAGCAACAGAGTTTGATGGGCTAGCCGTAGGTCACGGCATCCAAAACAACAACATACTACAAGGCAGTGGCGTATTTAAGGCACCTTTTGTAAAACCAACCAGTAGCAGTTTAGTGACGAATATCATACCATACGGCTATTGTGGTAATCATGTGTTTACCGTATATGAGAAAAGCAATTCATATAACACTGCTATTCTCAAATATACGACCAGAGTTTCTGAGGGTAAATATTATACTGTAAGTTGGTATCAGAAAGCCCAATACTCAGGAAGCACAAGCCCTGGTTATATCAGATTCAGCTTAAAGGGTACGGATTGGTCACTATTGCCTGTAACTATGGCTGTTTGCTCAGAAGACGGGCCTGTGTTCAAGACAAATGTTAATAACCAGATTATAGAGACTAGCCATGATTTGACAGGAGAATGGAAAAGGCATAGTATGACCTTCTATTCAAGTGGAGATGAAAGTTCGTCTGATGAATTTGAACTCAGGTGGTATTTCTATGTTAATGGGCATTACACAACTTCCGACAGGTCAACTGCATATATAGCAATGCCTAAACTTGAAGAATCTGACTATCCTACTGGCTGGTGCCCAAACGAGGCAGATAGGATAGGTAAGCCTTTAAGAGGCCCAAGAAATTGGGAGGCTGGTGAAGTCTATCAAGGCGGCGGTGTAGAGGATGATTTTCAGGATATCGTTATGCACTTAAACCAGAATGTCATGTACCTCTGTAAGGTAACACATACTGCAAGTAATGATAACAACCCTTCTAACGGTACTACGACTAACGGCTGGACCACATCAATGCCTTGGGCTGTGACACAGAAGGTAGCCTTTATTGCTTCAGATGTGATATGGTCTGAAAATTTCAAGTCTCACATGATGGACGTTGTCCAAGGAAGGGTAGAACAGCTTATCATTAATAAGTTAAATACAGAGAGTACAAACGGTGGAGCTACCATTAAGATTGAAAATGGTGTGATGGAGGCTTATGGAAGAAACGGTAATAAAAACATAGAAATTGGTGTAGATGACCAAGGTCGAGCCGTTCTGAAATTCTTCGACATCAATGGCAACTACCAGTACAATCTTGGCCCAGAGGACATTACATCGGAAGTCAAAAAAGCGGCTGCTTATTATAGTTCAATGAACTATGTCAGGATACAGGATAATGGTATTTTCCGAGACGGGCCTGATGCGCCAATGTGTTTTTATTTCAATGATAATTACAACGATTGGGTATATGCTGGAAGTAATGGCTATCTTATGGTTAATACAACAAAGGTATATCAATTCCATGACGGTTACATAGCACAAGGTAATGTAATGAAATTCACGACAAGGTTAAGTATTTCAAGCTCTGGTGATACAGAATTCAACTTAGAGTCACATAGTACTTACCATGAGAGATTCTTCAGTTCGTCAGGAAACACAGGTGCATTAGAACCTTCGACTGGAAATTACTTGGGACCGATAACTAGTGGACAGAAAAGTTGGGTTGGTATATGTACAGCATCATTCGCACCAATATACCCTAATGTGGGTGCAGGATGGAGTCAAAACAGTAGTTTATTATTCTATGCGAATGGAATTGCAGAGTTTACCATGAAACTTTATTTCAACAATTACAATGAAAACAACACCTACGAAAACTCGACTTTACATGCGTGGGCAAAAAACCTAGCAGGGGAATGGAAACATATTTCCAAGGTTGCTGGAATAAGTGTTGACAGTTGGTCTCAAATAGGAAACAAGACATATCGACAAGTTGCAGCTTGGCAGGACAGTTCGACATCGTGGGATGCATTTGATTGGGAAGCAGCTAAGAGCTTTAGAAAAAATACATAGTGTAAATAAAAAAGGACCTCTATTGAATTAGAGGCCCTTTTTTTATTCTTGATTTTCTGGATTTGAATACCAACCTGCATCGAATCTCGGATGTAAGAAATAACCCGTATTATCATGTAATATAATGTATTCACTCAGGAAACCAGACTGGTCTTGCATCCACACACTCTCACCTAAAGAAAGTTGCTTTTGCTCCCATTCATGACCGTCATATTGAATGAGGTAAACATGATATTCACCAACAGGGAACGCATCACCAATAGAATAATTCAGATTAGATGTAATCCAGTATTGGCTACCTATTTTCTTAACCTGGTAATCATCACCTAAAATGTTGACGGTTGAATCAGACAAATCAATAGTAGTGCTTGAAACATCAGCAACAAGCCTAATGGAATATGATACTGAATTGTCAGTTTCACCTGAATCAATATCATCGTTTGCTGTACGAAGTTTAATGTACTGGCCATCTGCCGTAGCGTAGAAACAAGTGTCAAATTCTTCTTCATCCTCTTGTTCAAAGCCTGTAGGAAGAGCTTGGAATCCAAAAACATCATAACCGTCCCATCCTGATTCTGCTTTGAGTGCCAATCCTCTTTCATTGTCAATACATTCTTGATTACTAAAGAGAATATCGAAGTCAGACATGCTTGGAACACGCCAAATTAAGCCCTCTGCAAGGAGTTTATCGTTTATCTGGGCAATTGTACTATTAGGGTACAAATAGCCCCTCACAGAAGCTTGTTTGGCAAGGACGTATCTATTACCATACACCTCTTCGGCATCACCTATTGAATTGACAATACCAAGAATCGGCTTTTTAGTGACAGCCTTATCGATGTGTGGTGTTGAAGTTGCAACATCAAGAGTTTTTTCTTCTTTGTATATAGGTACTGCAACTTCGTGAGGTGTTCCGTCAGAATCGGTCCAGTTGAGTATAACAACAGTATTGCTGTCACCACTAAATGAAGCATGAACAGAAGTATCTACTGGTATCGGCTCATCCTCACCACCTGGTTCGGTTTCACCGCTTTCATCAGGTATTATTTCAGGGTCTGTACCATTAAGGCTGATTACAATATCAGTAAGTCCAGAACCATTCCTTTCTAAGTGGATGGTGTTAGTATCTGCATCGTAGTAACCGCTTTTGATATCGTAGTCCTTGAGTGTAAGGAAGTTCTCATCAAGGTCTTGAGCAGTCAGCTTACAGTTCTTGGTGACATCATCGGGAACTTGCACAATCGTGGTAGTAGTTGTAGAACTAACACCACTAAAGGCATCGTATTTGGTTTCCACAATTATCGTCCTGCCTGATTCATCCTCAGTAACACTTGAGGTTGTTTCAGGTTCTTCATCATCTACCCACACATTGGTATCTACTCTGGTTTCCGTAACAGAGGATTCAGAAAAATAAGGGGTTTCCCTTTTGTAGAATATCAGTCTTTCTTTATCGTTTATGTTTTCCATAGCAATTTTATTGACATGTATAAAATTTGAATGATTTGAAGTCACCTATGAAGGTGCCAGCAAAATGGCTTTCAAGTGGGTAAACTTCTGTTGGATTGAGCATATAGTGCGGAAGGATGGTTTCAGCAAGGCCCTGAGTGCCACCACCGAGAGAAATGTTATATGCCACACCTTCCTCTTTTTCGTCAAGTTCATCAAGTTCGTGGAGGTTAAGCTTTGGTAATTCCCTTGTTACGTATTTCAGCTTATCGTTTACGTAGAAGTAGAGTTTCATGACTTCCTCGGAAGACTTAATCTTAACGTTTATCTTGGTCCATTCTCCTGTTTTCACCATATTTGGGAATGAGGCACCGCTTATAACAGCATAGTGACCGTCGTTATCTGCCTCACAATCCTTAATAAGATACCTATATCCCACACTACCATCCTCGTTTATGACAAATGCAAGTGCATTCTCGTATATATCCTTGTAGAATGATTCATAGATGTCAAACGACCAGTCATCGGTGTACATATTTAAGGCTTCGGGTGCTGTGACACCTGTAGGTGTGTGATTGAAGAAAAGGAACGAGTTTTTCCAATGCACATCTACGTATGTGTCTCCTGTTGTATAGCCCGAAGGTATTTGGTGGAGATATGACAGTAGCTTTTCCCACGAAAAACCCTTTTTCCATGTCAGCATTACTTCTTCATCACCTTGTGCATTATTAGCAGTAAGGCCAGAAGGAGTCCTGTCAAACATAAGAAATTTATTGTCACTAATGAGATATTCGTCATTTGCAGATTCAAGTTTAAACCCGTTAGATGTAGTGAATTCCATATCGTCGATAGGAATTTCAGTTTCTATACAATCCTCATCGAGGTATTCGTCACCTTCTTCTATGTCTTCACAGTCAAGCGTATCGTATACACCATCCTGTTCGAGACTTGTTTCTCCGCTTAACTTATTGTCGTACAAATAAATCCATTTATTCTCGGCTCTGGTGCCGATATAAAAGAAGATACCTTTATTTTGCGGATATTTGTCGTTCAGTGTCTTATCTGATTCTGGTTCATAGTCTTGGGGTCGCAAAACGAATTCAAGGTTCCAGATATCACCATTACGAAGGTCCGAAGGCAGTACCATATAATCATCATCCGAACAGAAGAATCCCTGATAGAATCCTCCGTTTAGCTTGATAGTACCGTCTTCATTAACGGACATCGGATAGTCGTATTTGTGTGTATTGCCAGAAACGGCATAGAGATGAAGCCTTAAGTCATCATCTGGCAATATGTAATGTGTTTTTGTATAGAGGTCATAGAAATCCTTATTAGTGATTTCATCTCTCTCGAACAAAGTGAAGCCATTGTCCATAGAAGTAAGACCGAAATTCTCAAGGTCTAAGCCATGAGAACACGCCTGAGAGTAGGTATATGCAGAGGTACTTGTAAGTGCCCTGCCACTAACACACTCAGGAAGGTCAGTGTCTATGTACGATGCAAGACAATCGTCGTATAATTCGAGTCCCTTAAACTTATAACTCCCCAGACTGTCGTGATTGACCACGAAGTCCCAATAGTCTTCCTCATCAAGAAGAAGGGCAAGTCTTGGAAAGTTATTTTGTGTGTAATTTGACATTAAGTTTTCTTTTCCTATAAATAGAGAGAGAGTAGAAAAAAGAAACCCCAAAGAACTGAATCCTTGGGGTTTATAAACTACTGAATAGTATCAGTAACGATAGTGTCAACTGTGTCATTGATTACTGTATCAAGTGTGTCTGATACTACGTCACCTGTGACCTGGTTGCCACAACTTGCAAAGGCAAGAGCTACCATGCCGAATGCAACAAACAAAATCTTTTTCATTTTATGTTTTTTAATTAAATCCAATTGAATCCTTATTAGTTATATTCTCATTTCCATTGTCAGTAGTCGCATTATATACGTCACACAGTGGCATTGCTTCCGCTTTCTCTGGGTCAAGACCTTGCTTAATAAATAGTTTGGCAACTTTATCTTTAGCAAGAGGCTTGAATTCATACATGACTTTCATTCTACCCTTACGGAACAACGCTTTGTCTATTGCCTGTAAATCGGTATTGAAAGTACAGATAAACTTCAACTTCAATGAGTCACCGAGCATACCATCAGAGATAGAGAGAAGGCTCTGCATTGCAGGATTATGAGCCTCGTCCCTTGATTTTAAGAGGCTTTCAGAATCCTCAAGAATAAATACTGCATTCTTACATGAAACAAGAAACTCCACGAAAGTAGATGTATCAATATAGCCGAACAATGATGAATCAAGCCAATAGAACTTGATATCAGGATTTTCAGATATAAGATGTCTAATATAAGAAGTCTTTCCTGTACCAGGTACACCGTGAAGTATTATAAGAGAGGAAGACTCGTCATGAATGGCATCAACGATTTTCTCGTGAACTGGATATAAGCTGTCATTATAATTTTCCTCGAAGCCACCTTTTGGAGCAATGTCCATATAATGGGTGTCAATGTAACCTCGTGTATCTCTCAAGACATATCTGATTCGAGGCTTTTCCTCCTTATATACCCTACAGTCAAGCATTTTCTGTGGGAATTTAGGCTGGCTGAGATAGAACGTACAATTAAAGTAAACGAATTCATCATGGAAAATAAGACAGGACAGCAACTGTTGTGATGATTTAATATCTAAAACAACACACTCTGGGTACGCCTTAACAATATTAGCAAGAGTTTTATTAAGGTCAACACGGGCTAGTCTATCCTTAAAGTTTTCTTGGTCAACTTCATCGTAATAAGGACGTGAGTCATCATAATCCATATCACACGAAGATTCACCTTGCTCTATGATATATCCATCCTGATTGTCCTCAGTGAGAACGCACATGAATGGTAGTTTGTTTCCTAATTCCTGCGTAACGAATCTTTCAACAAGCCTTTGCAAGGAATAAGTGATGTTTTCATCATGAAGATTAGCAAGATAATCCTCACCCAACTTTTGTCGTATTTCTACTTCTGTATACATTAAACAAAAAATTAATCTAATGCAAAGTTATGCCTTTTTTTTGACATAAGAAAACAAATCTTAATCTTTTTTAAGAAAAAATTTGATTTTTGTTCTTTTGCACAAGAATATCCTCAAAACCCCTCTCTTTAAGAGACTGATTAAACCATTTAAGGAACTCCTGATACTGCTTAGATGTCAGTATATCCTTAACATAGAGTAATTCGTAGTCAATGGCATTGCAGATTAATTCATACTGTTTGTTCTTGTCGGAAACGATAGATGCCTTTGTCATCCGCTTACAAAACTCACTATGTATCTCAAGAATATCGTATGTCTTGAACTTGTCGATGTTGAGCTTATCTGATAACTTGTCTTCTGACAACTCAAAATTGAAGTTCCTCACATCCTTTAGGATTATTGCTGACTTAACGTCAAACATGCTGGAATTATGTGCTGACATTGCTGTGAAACAAAACACAGTCAATGCAAATATCAATAAATGTTTCATTTTTGACTTTTACCTTTTTAATAAATCATCCCGAATTAGATGATAGCAATCCAACTTGCTATCATCATACCAAATGTACCGAGAGTGATGCCAATTGCCTCAACTTTCTCGTTTTTAATGAACTTTTTCATAACTTTTACTTTATTTACTATAACTTTATTACTTTTTTACTATTTTTAAGGCATTGTGTGCCCACACAATTTATAAGTGTGTTATAATGCCTACCATTTTACTGGCTGCTTTCATATAATATATATGCTATAGTAAGGGGTTTTTCAATGTTTTCAGAGGGTATTTTGCAAAACAGTGCTTATTTTTGACATGCATCAAATAGGGGATAAAAAAACTGCCCAACGTTATCACAACATGAGGCAGCCAGCTAGTATAGTTAAAAAAGTAAAAGTTCTATTATAAATATGCTTAAATCTTACCTTATATTCAAAAATGGTTGATTTTCAGCTATTTTTTGTGGTGTCCTCTATGTGGGGTAGGTCTTGGACCGCCCATGTGTGGCCTATGACTGACATGAGGTCTTGCAACTGGTGGTCGATGACCATGAGGCCTATGAATATAATGAGGCCTACGAACTACATGAGGTCTGTGGATGTATCGTGGGTGACTTACATGGTAGGTAACAAACTCTCGTGGTGCTGCCAGAGGTTCTATTAAGTACCTTTGCTCAACAGGGATAAGCCTGTAGTGCCAAGAATTATTAGCATAGAAACGGCAGTAAGGTACACCTTCTACATAGACTACAGGATAGTCCTGGTAGATGTAATAGTAGCTTGTAAGACTACCGAGTTCGGTTTCAAGAGTGGCACCGACAGTGACCTGTGCATAACTTCCACAGGATGTGAGCAACATAGTTGCCACGAAAAGCATAATGGTTAAAATCTTGTTCTTCATAATGATTAATTTTTATCTCTTTACTATAAAGACGTTTTAGAAACCATTTAATTTTCAGATTTTCCCTATTATGCCATAGGATTTCCCTATTTCTCCATTTCCTCAAAATTACACATCACATAGCCACTGGTAATATCAGTATAACGATGATAATCACCAGGGGCGTAATCTTTTTGAGGTCCCTCAACAGGAGGGCCGACATGATATCTGCATTCAGCAGCACACTCATGTTCGCCCACATTTGATTTAAATCCGTATGGACAAGGTGTAAGATAATCACACCATGTTCTTTCATAATTTATCTGTTTCACTGTGTTTTGCCTTTTTTGTTAATAATAATTTCTGCTTCTTTATTAAGTAATGCCTCTCTTACCTTGTCGGCGAAGGCTCCAGAGAGTAGTTTTGCACTTGATGCTCCCTTGGTCACGAGATTCTGGATTCGGACCACTTGGAGTTCAGGATAATTACTCAAGTCCTCCTTATCTATTGGCTCATGAAATGAATGGTCTCCAACGACAAAGAATAGATAGTAGTTATAAATACTTTCAAAATCGTTCTCATAAACCTCTTCATGAATACAGTCAGGTGTCAATAAATGGAGAATCTGAGATTTGTATCCGTAATACTTCTGCTCATTAGCGAGTGCCGAGTTAAACCAAGCATAGGAATTGGGGCTATAAGAATGCTTGTACTGCCTTTTCTTGTCTCTCCAGTTCTTAGCCCTCTTGTTATAGGAAAAGAGAACATCACACAACATCTGTTCGGTGACGATACCCTTTTCAAGGTTGTCGATATATGATTTAGGTGTTCTCATGGCTGTTTAACGGTTTAATCGTGTGAGTAGTACCACAATACTGGCAGATTGTGCTGGCTTGCTGGGCTATGTCATCAATCAGGTTGCCAAGTGTGTGTGGTCGAAAGTTCAGTGATACATCAAGTTGACCATTATTGCTGAATACACGTCTAACCTGTATCTTCTCAACATGGGTTTCATCGGCATTATATTCGTCAATATAGTCGAATATTGACTGTAGCAACGGGAACCAGAATGGGCCACATTCCAATCCGAAGATATCAAAGTGTGTCTCCATCGGGGTCTCCATCTTAATGAATTGACAAGGTTCAAGCTTCTTTGTGGAATCCAACCTCTCATAGTAGTCTACCAGATTGGTCTGTAGGTTGTAATCCCCCCAAATATGGTAGTCCTTATTAGTCAATACATTATGAACATAATATTTCTTCATAACAATATAATTTTAATCTATTAAAATATATAGTCTGAAGACTGATTTCCAAAAATCGTGACAAAATTAAGGATTTTTCTTGATATAACCAAATAATTTCTTTAGTTTAACGATTTTTAGCAAAAAAAGTCTTAAAAAGTTTTGGTATATCAGTTTTTTTTTATAACTTTGCAGATGTAAACTCTTAAAATTATTATTAATATGGTAAAATTCAGTTATTATAACAACGACAAGTCATTAGATAGAGTTTGGTTCGATTCATCCAATGTTTATTATGGAGAATGCGATGATAGCTCTAACAATCAATATAAGACAGTCAGAATCGTTTTCAAGAACGGTCTGATGTATCAATATAATAATGTATTGATTACAGACTGGCTTGATTTCAAGCATGCTCAGTCACAAGGCAAAGCCGTCAGGGAAATTCTCATGGCAAGGGGTTATGAATATTCTAAGCTTGACCACAGAGCCGACATTGAGGGGCTTGAGACTATAGCCGACAAAATCCAAAACAAGGTTGTTACCATTGAACTGAGAAAGGATGACGGTTACTTGGTAGCAACTGATTTCAACGAGAAGGTGATTAGCGAGATAGACTTCAAGGCATATGACCATGAGGATGTACAATATCTCCTTATCAGGGACATTGTGGCACTATTGAAGAACGTAGGTTACAGCGTTAAGCTGTCTTCGGACTTAGAAGATAAATTCCCGATAAAAGACTAGCAATGTTTGTACCGACAAAAAGCTGCCTCAACATAGTATCAGTCATTCTGGTGCTACAGTTGATTACCATACTCATCAATATCCTTGGCTGGGTTGATTGGAGTATAATATGGATTCTAGCACCGTTATGGCTACCCTGGGTGCTCTTGGGTTTTTCCGTGTGCTACATCAAACTGTTTGCCATATTATTATATGGCTTACACCCTGAGAATAATTTTATTAAATAAGTAGTAATCAAGTGAATAACGTAGACGAACAATATCTCAACACATTAAGGGAGGTTCTTAATTACGGGTATTACAAGGATACCAGGAGTGGTGAAGTGTATTCCCGATTTGGTATGTCAATGAGATTCAACCTTCAAGAAGGTTTCCCTGTACTTACCACTAAGAAGATGTTTACAAGGGGATTCATCCACGAACTCTTATGGTTTTTGAAGGGTGATACCAATATCAAATACCTTGTTGATAACAACGTAAATTTCTGGACTCCAGATGCTTACAGATTCTTCAATGAACTTGTTAACAAAAATGACAGCATACTTGAAGTAGAGACACCTCGGATAACCCAGGAAGAATTCGTTGAAAGCGTGAAAAGTCAGAGGAAGATGAAGCTGGCTGTCAAGATTAACGAGAATGGTAATCCCGTCTATAAGTATTACACTTTTGGCGATATGGGTGACATCTATGGTAAGCAATGGAGGCATTGGGGTAATAGGGATTTCGACCAAATCAGAATGATTATCAATACCCTCAAGAAGAATCCGAATGACAGAAGACTTCTGTTGACTGGTTACAATCCAGAGATAATAAAGGAAATAGCACTTCCACCTTGCCATACACTCTATCAGTTCTATGCAAGACCATTAAATAAGATGGAAAGGCTTGATTGGTGTCAGAAGCACATTGAAGGCACAGAAGAATGGGTTTACCCGACAGACGAAAAAATGGACGAATTGAATGTGCCAAAGTATGCACTTAGCCTCTGGTTCTCATGTCGTTCACAGGATTTGCCTCTTGGAACACCTGCCAATATCATGTCAGCCAGCCTGTTGGTGTCAATGATTGCACAGTGTGTGAATATGGTGCCAGAGGAAGTAATATGGAATGGCGGTGACTGCCATATCTACCACAATCAGATTGACGGTGTCAGAGAACAGCTAACAAGGGACCCTCACAAGTACAACCTCCCTACGTTATGGCTAAATCCAGATATCAAGAATATCGATGACTTCACAATAGATGATATCCGAATTGAGGGGTATCAATCTTATGATGCGATTAAAATGCCACTTAGCGTGGGATAAATGTTATGGAGAACAAGCAAGAAACTCACATGCCATATTCCCAAGAACTTGAGGATGTCATGGCATACATGTTTAAGGTCATTGTTGTGGATTTCAACTTAAAGACTTGTACACCACATGCTCTTTTGTTATCCATGATAGAGGAAAGCGATTGTAACGCTGCTACAATCATGCAGAAATACGCAATGTCCACAAACATAATGAAGCTCACGAAGAATCTGGCCCAAACCATTGACTTGACAAACAATGGTTATCATGACAATGGCGCACAATTTGACGATGAGCTGGTTAATGTGCTTGCCCAGGCAGAAATTGAGGCAAGGAGGCTTAAATCCCCTGAAATAGGCACACAGCATGTGTTATTAGCACTACTCCATGAGGGTGTGTGCTTCCCTTGTGGAGAAGAGTTGAGAAAGTATATCAATTACGATATGGTGTTAAGCACCTACAATAACTTACCAAATAAGAGTAAAATGTCAAAAAAACTTCCTAAGAGGAACCTCACAAACCTTCCGATTCAGTTAAAATCGGCTATCAACCCAGAAATTATCTATTTCGAGAGTTCAACAGAATATCTCGACAAGTACACGACAAACATCAATGAAATGGTAATGGATGGGAAATGCGAGAACTTGGTCAACAGGCCTAAATTGATGAGTAAAATCATACAGGTCTTGTCAAGAAGAAAGAAGAACAATGTCGTACTTGTTGGCAACGGCGGTGTCGGCTCAACATCCCTCGTCCATCTTCTTGCATCACTCATTAATAATGACGAGGTTCCATCCGTACTCAAAGGCAAGACTATCTACATGCTTGATTCTGTGGCCTTGGTTAGCGGAACCTCACTGAAAGGTATGTTCGAGGAACGAGTTAATGGCCTTTTCAAAGAATTGACAGCCAATGAAAACAACATCCTCTTTATCGATAACATGCAGACTGTTGTAAGAAACACAGGTAGAGATAAAGACGGTGACTTAACTGATATCCTCGGTCCTATTCTGACAGACGGTAAGGTAAGGGTGATTGGCACAATGTCGTTCAAAGACTACCGCAATGGTATAGAGAATGCCCCTGTCCTATCCCATAAGCTACAGAAAATAGTAGTGGAATCAACGACAGATGAAGAGACATTTGAGATTCTAAAGAATAATAGGAGCCTTTACGAGAAGTATCACCATGTATTATTCTCAGACGATTGCCTCCGTAGGATTATCAAGCTCTCAAAGAGGTATATTACAAACAACAACCTTCCAGATTCAGCCATCGACGTAATGGATATTACTGGAGCAAGGATGTCAAGAGGTGAGGACACGGCTTTAAGTAAAAGCAAGAAAGACCTCAAAAACATCAATAAGAGGAAAGCAAATGCAGTTGTGCATGGACAGTTTGAGAAGCTGGACATCTTGAGCAAGAAAGAGTCAAAAATCCTCAAGACAATAGATGAACTTAACCGTAGGTTCGAGAATGACAATAGTTCATGGTACAGTGTCAATGAAGAGGATATTGATGACACAGTAGCATCAATGACCGACATTCCAATTGCAAAATTAAAGGCAAGTGACAGGAAGTCTATTCTTAATATTGGAAATATACTCAAGCAAGACGTAATCGGCCAAGACGAGGCTATTGAAGAGATTGCCAAGGCTATTAAGCGTAATCGGGCAGGATTCAATGACAAAAACAAGGTTTATGCTACCTTTATGCTGATTTCACAGACGGGCTGCGGTAAGACCTTGCTTGCAAAGAAACTTGCAGAAAACATCTTCGGAAGTGAGAAAATGCTTGTTAGGTTCGATATGTCTGAGTACCAAGACAAGACAGCAGTCAATAAGCTTATCGGAAGCTCGGCTGGCTATGTGGGCTATGAGAATGGCGGTTTGCTCACAGAAGCTATCAAGAACAAGCCACATTGTGTGCTTCTATTCGACGAGATAGAGAAAGCCGACGAGAGTATCTACAATCTGTTCCTCCAATTGTTTGATGAGGGTAGATTGACCGATAATAACGGTACTCTGGTAAACTTCAAGAATGTCATTGTAATCATGACATCAAATGTGGGTGCAAAGCAAGTTGCAGAGCTTGGAAAGAATATCGGTTTCAACGATAATTCAGCACAAAAGCAGAAAAGCATCTTCGACACGTCACTCAAGAGCAAGTTCAACCCTGAGTTCTTGAACAGAATTGACAAGATTATCTACCTTAATCCTCTGGATGACAGCAATCTGAAAGCGATTAGCAAAATCGAATTAGATAAGATTGTTGAACGAGTAAAGGAAGAACATGTCAATATTCAGTATGATGAGTCTGTTGTTGATTTCATCTATAAGAAGGCTGTTGAGCAAAAGGAGTACGGCGCACGACCAATCATGAGAATTATTCAAGATAATATCTCTGATAAACTCTCAGATTACGTTCTCTGTTCTGAATCTAAAGATGTGACATTCGATGTAACCGTTCAAAATGAGGAAGTTAGGGTTTCTGTAAAGTAATCTTCTACAAATAAGCCTTTGAAGTATTTATATAAAAAGGTAATAGAATGGCTAATATCATTATAACAGAAGAGCAGGAAGCACTACTCATGAACACAGTGCTGACAAATAGCCCTGTAGAGGACTTAAGTGACAAGGTTCTTAGTGTTAAGAAGTATCTTGACAAGTATTTTCAGAAAGGGGATATCGACCAGATAAAGGACGGAAAACCCGATAAGCTGCAAATTGTGGTCATGAAAGCCGATAACGGCAAGATACTCAAGACATTGACAGACAAACAGTTATTTGACCAGGTACAGACTGATTTCAGGAACATACTCCCAGAGAAAGACAGGGATGAGTTTCTCAAGAAAGTCATTATACATTGGTATAATAACAAAATAAGCGATTCAGGTACTATGCAAACCTAATCGAAAGTATAACGAGGTGGCAAAGGTCCGTTAATATCACCATCGGATAGGACTGAGGACAATCAGATTGTCCAGCCTCACATTAAATTTTATTAAGATGAGGAATTTTATTTTAAGAATTGCAGTCAGTTCAATTCTGTTAATCGGAATGACTGATGACTCTCCGAGAAAGGCCCCAGAAGGCCTTGAAACACAGGTAGTGAACAACATTGCCAAGTGTGAAGAAAATGCTCCTACAGAGGCTAAAAAGCCTATTATAAGAGGCAAGGCAAGCCACTATGGAGGCAATTACAAGACTCAGAGAAAAATGGCTAACGGTGACTATTATCACCCAGGCAAGTATACGGCAGCAATGACCAAGGTGCCACTTGGTACGATGGTCAGGGTCAAGAACCTCCAGAATGGCAAGGTTGTGGAAGTAGAGGTAACTGACAGAGGCCCTTTCGTCAAGGGCAGGGTTATAGACTTGTCGGTGATAGCAGCAGAAGCATTGGATATCATTCATTGTGGTATTACAGACGTTGAAGTGACGGTGATGTCTTGATATTAAAAGGTCAACAAGCTAATTGTTGGCCTTTTTTGTGTATTTTAGGCCTTTTTTGTTAACAAATGTTAAAAAACGGCGAAAAATTTGGTGGTTCAAAAAAAAGTTCATACCTTTGTACCCAGAAAACAAGGTATAGTACCGAAGTTGAATAAAATTTTGTTTGTATGAAATATAGTATTCTAAAATTAAAAATTGAATTTGGTGGGACTGAGAAAGTCTTCACTGACCCAGTAGAGGATTATGTAATTAGCTTTATCCACAAGGTTCTGGGTAAAAACAACAAATGGCACAGTGGATTTTCCGACTATAGTGTTTCGACACTACTCGGTGGTACTGCTAAAGATGGGGGCATGAGTTTTACAGATGGTGCCTATGTTTATGTATCTTCAACTAATGAGGATTTCATAAACACACTAACGGTTAACTTGGTCAAGAAGCAGGACGAACTTTATCTTCGAGACATGAAGGTGACAAACTTTTCATTTCCGATGAGCACGGTCCATTCAGACTACGACCTTATCCGAACAAACAGCCCATTGCTATTGAAGGTCAAGGATGACAGGATTGTCACCTATCAAGATGAAGACTTCATTGACCTACTGACCAGTCAGTCACGCAAGAAGTTGTCACATCTCAATTGTTTCAGTGAGGATGAAATCGACAGCCTTAAAATTGAGCCATTCCATTTCGAGGGCGCATCTGTCAGATATGCAAAACGCAAGAATTTCTCTCTTCCAACCTCAATGGTAAAACTCATAGTAAAAGGAAAGGCAACATGCAGAAAGGCCCTTTACGAGATGGGGCTTGGAAATTCAACAGGATATTGCTTTGGCGCAGTAGAAATTTTAAGTAAGTAAGTAAATATAATTTATAAAGTTTTTATTATGAAAAATTTATTGTTTAGAGTGGCCCTTAAGGGCAATGGCGTTGTTAATTTCGATGACAACAAGCAGAAGAAGATGTTAGGTTTACATTGTGGTATGGACATTAGCTGGTCTTATAAGTACTACAACTTGAGTAAGAAGTCTTTCCGCAAGAAGGAAGGTGATGACAAGGCTACCTACAACCTGAAAATCTCATCAACATGCCTTCGTCACGCATTGTTTGAGGACGATTACAAGGCAACCAATCCAACAATTTCTAAGGTTGACGTGTGTATGGCAGATTTCATTTCATCAGTTCCAGGTCTGTTGAGGGGATATATGTTCACTACACGAGGTTCAGGCAAGGGTGAGAATGCAGCGAAGGGTGACAAGGGCGAATGCTTTGTACTCAAGAGTCCTATTACTCTGACCAATGCAGAAGAGTGTACAGGAGCCATCCCTTACCTTGAGCTTAATTCCCCAAGCGGATACAAGCCTTCTAAGGAGAACGATGCAGACAAGAGTAGTACCAGTCTCTACTACACAGAGAATGTTGGTGACGTAATGTACAAGGCAAAGGGTGTAATTGACATCAAGTCGATGCAATTCCTGTCAGATGACCTACTCTTTGGACGTGTAGCGTTTAAGGACCAATGGCTTGAGGGTGACAGATTGCTGGACAAGGTATTTATGAACCATTACGGACGAATCCCTTACACAGAAGGCTTCTTCACCTCGACTAAGAATGTATTCGGTGAGCGTATTGCTGAGCATGGCGTAAAGTTCGACGATGAGTTTATCCGCTTCCTTGTTTGTGAAGCACTCAAGAGATTGCGCAAGATGAGTATCAAACGTGCAGGTGCTTATGCAGAGGTAACTTCTCTCCAGATTAAGATGGTCGACGATGGTACTTTTGACAACTTCGAGTCTGAGGACGGTTGGATGGAGGTGACTCCACAGTTGATTGAGAAGCTTTCCAAGGAGCTTGAAATCGATAACTTCTATGTCGAAGCCTCTGATACGCTCGTTAAGAAGACACGAGAGGAAATCGAAAAGGAGCTTCAAAAAGAGCGTGCTAAGGACAAGGCCAAGCAGAATGCTTAAAATAATGTAAATCAGAATAACTATGACACATTATCTCATATTAAAGTTTGAGAATGCAGGACTGGTTTATGGAAGAAGTAAGCACTTTGTCAGAAGTACTTATGGGAATGTAGGAAATATAGAAGTGAGTGAGGGTCATGATTGTGTGACCCCCATTCCCTACACCCTACTTAGTAACATACTTCACAAGATGTGCGGTGAGATTCCAGTCCCCTCAAAGAGGCCAACCATATTCCACAGGAGTAAAGTGTTGGACGATATAGCCAAAAAGAGCTATGTCAAATACAATATCAAGCCTATTGCCAACGACAAGGGTTACGGATATGACAACACAGAAGTGTTTGTTACTGCAAAGTATGCTTATAATGCCCACCAAAAAGTCGACACGAAATTCACCCTACATGATGGTCGTGTAATTGAACGTGTAGGTAGGTATAACTGGTCATATTTGGAGAAGGCTTGTGATAGCAAAGCCAATTTCGATATTGTTTGTAACTTCTTGTCAGACATTATCGGTGAGGATTGTAGAAAATACACCATGAAGGAGTTTATCACGAAACTGTCAGAATATTGGGATAGCGAAGACTTCAAGGCAAAGTTTACTCAGTTCCTGACAGAAAACAAGTTCCTATCTAATGCATGGGTCAATTTGTTCACTAACAAATCATCATCGGGTAGTAATACGAGTTACACATCAAAAACTCCATTACTCTACACAAGTGGTGTGTCAGATATTATATATCTTGATGGACAAATCGTGTGCCCGATTGATAACGAAGACGTTATCCAGGCATTACATGATAACGGAGGTACGGCAACCATCCTTGAGCATGGTCTGGTTTACATCAAAAAGATTGTAACAAACCCCAACATGATAAATCTGGAAGATGGTTACGAGAAAATCTTCGACGAGAATCAAGCACAAGCGATTGACAATTAAGGTGTTATGGGCTATAGGTTGTTAGTCATATAGATACGTAAGGTAATCACAACGACAAACTGAATATGTCATCTGCTCACTTGTTGTTAGTCATATAGATACGTAAGGTAATCACAACCGTTCTTGATACCGTATTTTTTTCTTCTGGTTGTTAGTCATATAGATACGTAAGGTAATCACAACTAAAACATATCATTTGGAATCTGTATGATGCTGTTAGTCATATAGATACGTAAGGTAATCACAACACACAGGCTCAGAATCTGGCAATCCAAGAGCTGTTAGTCATATAGATACGTAAGGTAATCACAACGACCAGTTAGCAGTTACTCCAAAGGCTCAGGCTGTTAGTCATATAGATACGTAAGGTAATCACAACGCCTGGGCGTTTCAATACACTCCCATCATGTTGTTAGTCATATAAATACGTAAGGTAATCACAACTTCCACTTCTGGACAGCCGACACTTATCAGGTTGTTAGTCATATATATACGTCAGGTAATCACAACCCTGTGTTCCAACCTGCTTACTAAGAGACGTTGTTAGTCATATAGATACGTAAGGTAATCACAACGTTGGCGTATTTCCTGCCCTGGCAAGTCAGTTGTTAGTCATATAGATACGTAAGGTAATCACAACGATGTGTGCCAGGATTACATTGCCCATGCAGTTGTTAGTCATATAGATACGTAAGGTAATCACAACTATATGTTCACTTGATTATGAATTCCTTTGTTGTTAGCCATATAGATACGTAAGGTAATCACAATACGTTTGAAGAGGCTCTTTGTGAAACCTAGTTGTTACTCATATATATACGTCAGGTAATCACAAAAGTGGTATTGGAGCCTTAGAACAAGCATTGCGTTTAACCATATAGATATGTAAGGTAATCAAAATAGAAAACAAGGCATAGTAATTGCTTTAATTGTTATATTTTTACGTAAGGTAATTTTTATTTTTTAAATTATTAATGCATGAAAAATAATAGTAACAAAATTGCCAGTTTTTTAGGCAAAAGTGATGTTAATACATTAAATCACTACTTGATTAATCATACTAAAATGGTTCTTAACCTTGGTATGAGATTGGCAGATAACGAAAAGGCATGTGGTTATCGAGAAACTATATGCAATGGGAAGGACGAGTTTATGAAGAAACTGGCCCTGACATTAGTATTGCATGATATTGGCAAAATTGTCAAGGATTTTCAGAGGTATCTGAGCAAGAAGAAGACAAAGGCAAAACTGCCTCATAAAGTTTATTCATGGGCATACGTATCCAAGCGAGTAAAAGGCATCAATACCGATAAAAGGGTATGTATCAAATCTGCTATACTCTATCATCATGCCAGTTATCACAAATATGACACGTCATCCAACACCATTCTGAACCAGATGAGTAATGAGGATTTGGCCAACATGGATGCTTTTTATCAGGAAATGTCAGATTATTGCGTTAAGACTTTTGGCGAGAAGTTCAATCTGACAAAAATGTTCCCAATTATTGAAGATAGTGATGAATACGGTCAGTCTGAAACTATAGAGAAGGTTCCTCTATACCACGAGATAGAGTTCAATAATGACTACGAGAAGACTATGGATGCCTTTGAAATAGATTCAATGGCTCAGTTGATACGTGCAATTCTCATTAGGGTAGACAGATTGGTATCTGGAATTCGCAATCAGGATGAGTTACAGAAGATACTTGACAATGACATTGAGTTCATGGATAAGCATTATTGCCAATTGTCAGAGGTAGAGTTCAAGGATTCCATTGAGTGTGTGGATACAAAAAAGTTTTTTATGAATAATGCCTCTAAGTATGATGTTGGGAGATTGCAAGACCAATTCAGTATTCTTGACCTGACCAAGGAATTCAATCATAATGCTATCAAGGCATGTGCAGGTTTCGGTAAGACACTTTTGGGTTTAATGTGGTTTTTGAGGGAAAAGAAATCATTATTATGGGTTACATCCAAAAATACTATCGTATCGAACACCTATAATTCTATCAAGAAAGAGTTGATGACATTAGGATTGTATGACAAGGTGCGTATTTGCTCGTATTTTGAAGGTAATGTCATAGACACTAACTGTCCAGAAATCAGTGAGGATGATATTGACAAATATGATATCCTTGTGACTAACATAGATAGTATAGTGAACCGTACAGCCAAGAATAGTAAGGCACACCTTATGTTCAATATGTATGAGTCACATGTGATTTTTGACGAATACCATGAATTTAAGTCAAAGGAGGCCATATTCTCTGCGTTCATCAGATTGATGTACATAAGAATTCATCATACCAATGCCAAAACTCTTTTAATGAGTGCAACAGCCTCTGATTTCAGCTATTTGTGGTGTAACGGAGTCAATATGATTAATGACACCGAGGTTTTGTATGGTAATGAAACAAACATAAAAGTCTTCTATCATGCATATTGTAAGGATGAAAAAGTTAATCTTCCGTCAGGTGATGTTTTAGCTATTTGTCAAACAGTGCAACAAGCATGTGATTTGTATGAAACGAATAAGAATCATGATGATGCAACGCTAATTCATGCAAGGTTTACGAAGGCCGACAAAACTGCTAAATACGAGAAGATTATGTCAACTCATGGTGACGGTAAGTCAGACCTTTCAAAAAGAGGTCTGGTAATCGGTACAAGCATTATCGGTACTGGACTTGACATGAGCAGTAAGATTCTTTATGACGTGGCTACATCACCAGAGTCAACGATACAGAGGGCTTGTGGCAGATGTTCACGTTTCGGTGAATACAAAGACATTGAGTATCATGTTTGTGACATTATCGACGATAGCAAGACTATTGTCAAGCAAGACTATACATTACGACTAAATGAGTTGTGGTTGGCTAAGTTGAAAGAGTTAAACAATAAGACAATCACCAAAACAAGGCTCTATGAGTTGTATGAAGAGTTCCAAAAGGAACATGAGTCGTTAATCAAGAAACATTATGCCGATTTCTTCAATACCAGTTCTAAGAAACTGGGGGCGATTAGGCCATACGGCACATTGCGGAAAGATGATAAAGACGATGATGCAGAATACGTTGGAAAGAAAGGCTATAGAGGTGATAATGATAGTGTCTACGTCACTGCAAAAGACCCGACAAATGGTAACAATTGGTCAAATGTAATTCTGGTTAACCTGTCACATCTCTCAAAGGAAGAGAAGAATTCACGCCCAAGGAAAAATTTCCTGGGAGACCCACCAAAGCCATTTAATTACGGGGATGTGCTACGCTGGAAGACACTTTCCAGTTATTCAGCCGAAGAATGTCAACAATTTGCTTTTTGCAGCAAAAGTCCTATACCATTGTTTGATTATATCTACGACTCTGAACTGGGCTTGAGATGTATTCATGGCAATGATGATAACGAATAAAAGAAAGGAGACTACCTTAACAGGTGGCCTCCTTTTGTTTTAAGACTCTCCATCTCCAGTTTCGGGTTCGGGGTCATTCTCTTTCATCTTTGCCTCAATCTTTGCTCTTGTGTTGTCAATGATTGTCTTCGGAGCAGAAGACAAGCTTACCAAGGCACCGATGGAAATGACGAAAGCAGAAGCTCCGTACAGGTCAGTATCAATTTTTCCGTCTTTTGCATCCATGATAATTGAAACTCCCAACATGATACCGAGGATGAAACCTAAGATAGTTGTTAGGAACATTGCAAATGACTTGACACTTATTTCAGACTTCGGAGTGAGAATCTTGTAAAAAAAGCTAGTGTCTTTCATGTTTTTAAGTATTTGTTAGTAATAAATATCAAAAAAAACTTTCTTATGTAAAAAAAAATCAGTATCTTTGCAATATAATTGTTTAAATATCACAATAATGTCTAAAGAAAATTTCCCTAAAGAAAAAATGATATCAAGATTTGGAGCTTCCTTGGAATACAATGAGGTCACAATTCTTGGTGAGGTAAAGGATATATTAGCAGAATATCCTTCACGTGTTATTGCTGAATTCACAGGTTTGGATGAGAACTATATTGACAGGATTCGAGCCAGGAGAGAGAAATTAAGCAACATAACTCTTGGAGATTTCTGTAAAATCAAGTCCATGAAGGCTGTTCCCGATTGGTATTGTCCAGAAATGTATAAGGACAAGGAATACGGGCCAGAGGTAAAAGAGGAAGACATAAAGCCAAGTACCAAGGAAACGCCAGAAGAGAATTGTGAGCAACCAAGGAATGATAAGGCAGTAAACGGCAATACAGGTATTTTGGATGTTGCCAAAGTATATGCAGATGCAGCAGAAGAAGCCAAAATCAAGCTTTTCGGTAGAAAAATGCTGCCAAGTAGCATGACTTTCGAAGAAATGAAGGAATGCCTGAAAGAAAACGGCTGGACAGATGAGTTCGACTTCGACGATGATGAAAAGAGTGACAGTATGAGACTGAGGGTTTTCCTATATAGAAAGCTGACTGAACTGACAAAGGAAATATACCAGGCAAGGAAGAATAAGCAAGAGAAAAAGGATACCCAGCCAAAACACAAGGACCAAAGTGACTATAAGAGCGAGTTAGCTGGTATACAGGAGCTTTTTGACAATCTGTTCGGTAAAGGAAACGTGTTTTTCAGTAAATTTTAAGTAATGGAATATATCCCTTCCAAATATCAATTAGCGATATTTGATTTCGTCGAGAAAGACCACGGGAATGCTGTCATAGAGGCCGTGCCAGGGGCAGGTAAGACATACACCCTGATACAATGCCTCAAGCATATTCCCAAGAACGCCAAGGTATTGGTTGCTGCCTTCAACACAGACATCATAGGTGAGCTAAAAGGAAAGATAGCCAAACTGGAAGACAAGCCCAATATAGACTGTAGGACACTACACTCTCTGGGTTTGTCTATCCTTGTTTCCAACTATTACGACAAGATAGATACAACCCCATCCGACTATAAGTATAGCAATTATATAACAGCGTATCTTTCTGATTACAAGGAGGATGAGTACACACAGCTTTCCAAGAAAGAGAAGAAAGCATATGCTGAGAATATCAAGACATTTGTTGATTTCGGCAGGTACTACCTCTGTAAGACCGAAAAAGACCTCCAGAAGGTCCAAGACCAGTATTCCTTCGATTGCATCGGCAATGAGAAGAAAATAGCCCTAGAGGTCATGAAATGGGGCAAGGAGCATATAGAAATCATTGACTTCACTGATATGGTCTGGCTTCCTATAGTGCTCAACTGCAAGCCATACAACCATCTATATGACTGGATATTGGTGGATGAGGCACAGGACCTTGAGAAAGAGGAAAGGGTGCTGATTGAACTGTGTACCAAGATGCAAACCAGGAGGTTATTCTTCGGTGAAAAGAAACAGACCATCAACATATTCAAAGGTACTGACAACAAGACGTTTACGTCATTACAGGAAATACCCAATACCATTAAAATGCCTTTGTCCATTACATATAGGTGCCCAAAATCTGTTGTGCGTTTTCTTCATCGTTACAATCCACAGGTACAGGCAGCACCAAATGCTATTGAAGGTGTAGTAAAGTGGCATTGTGACATTAATGAGATTGAGGATGGGTCAATGGTGCTTTGCAGGGCTAATGCTCCGTTAATGGAGTTGTATGCCCAACTGTCTGACCTCGGCAAGACTGCCTTTATCAGAGGCAAAGACATAGGCAAGAATCTCATAAGCCTGATTGAGAACACACACGAAGAGAATCTGAACAAAGACCTGAAAGATAAGGGTGTGTTTTCTGCTTTGTATGACCAGTTAATCAGCACTATTGACGAGGTGATGAGGAAGAATAGGATATCAGAGGAAATGGCAATAGAGGACTTGAATGTGGCTCAGTTTTACGACAAGATAATGGCTCTTGAAGCCATCGTGGGAAATTGTACTACAGCCAAGGAAATGACCGACAAGATAGAGTCTCTTTTCTCAGATGAGGAAAAGACAGGTATCACATTGTCTACCGTACACAAAGCCAAAGGACTCGAAGCTGACAATGTGTATATATGCTGTCCGTCACTCTTACCTTCCAAGAATGCCAAATTGCCTTGGGAAATTGAATCAGAGGAAAATCTGTGCTATGTGGCATATTCAAGGCCTAAGAAGAAACTGTGTTTTCTCAATGAGGACAACATGTCGAAATACTCCATGACATCACAGCAGAAGTTGAATGCCTTACAGCTAATCAAGGTTAAGATATTCTATTTGTATGGGGATGCAATAAGGTGTTCTGGAATCACACCAACTTTTGAGACTGCAAAAGTGATTATTGAGCATTCCACCAAGATTGAAGAGCTTAAGGAGAATGTTAAAACAGTTAACAATGTGGTAAATAACAGTTCTTTTTCATCATTCAAGAACTTTGGTTTGTCAAAAAAGAAGAAAAAATGTTAAATAGTGTAAAAACATTTGGATTTTAGAAATCTTTTTATTATCTTTGCAACAAAATAGAAGTGATATGGAAATAAAGGAAACAAAGCACTCATGCTATGGCGATTGTGCAGGATGCGCATTTGATACGGGAGACCATTGTGGCTTGAGAGGTTTTATCTCTCAGGATAGATACCCCAGAGCCAAAGACACTTGCTCTGCAAGGAGTGAAAAAGCCCCAGAAGGTTATGAGCTTCAATCAGACGGGTATTTTTCCTGGGTTGAGCCAGCACCTGCTCCGCTAACATTGAGGGAAAAAATCAGATTTTAACATGGTAAGAGCTGGTAGCGCATATGGCAAGAAGCCAAAGAAAAAGGTAGAAAAGGTAGTCAAGAAAAATGGACATTGTATAGAATGTGCCAAGGCTTACCTGATGCAAAGTGCCCCTCATAACCCCATAGTGGCTGAATGCGAAGTCAACCATCAAAGACAAGTCGCAGAGGTCAATATGTGCGGAATTGGCTGTTTTGAGGAGTTATCTGGTGCAACTGTCATACATAAGATGATTAAAGCAAAATTGTACTGACAAAATGAAAGAGAATTTTGATGACTTCATAGGGTATGAAATTGGTGTCCTTGATAAAAATTGCAAAGAGGTCAAAAAGATTACCATAGTAGATTATAAATACGTGGAATCCTCGGACACTACATTATTCATTGGTGATGATGGTGAGCTATATGGTGAATGGGACCTTAATTGGGTGTTCAGACTCACACCTGCTGCCGTTATGATGATGTGGCTTCTGGACAACAGAGAGGATATAATGAAGGTTTTGAATGACTTTGAATACATGTCAAGCGGAATCTTGTATTCATGGTTGGACATACTAAAAAAGCAGGGTATTATTGTTAGCAATGAAGACGATAAGGCTGATGCAAAGCCAAAGCCAGATTCGGTAGGAGATAAGCTATTATCCCAATGGTTGAAATTTAATTCTCACCAAGTGAGAACTATTCTCGTTGACGGGGATAACGTACTGTTTCACGAGAAAATTCTCAATCAACTATTCAATGAACTAATGGGTTTGTTGGAAAAAAAAGAATATATTAAAAAGGAAGAATAAAGATATGTCAAAAGGCAAATTTTACATAGATAGAAAAAGCATTATTGACGAGGCATACATTAGGTGTATGACTGAAATGTACGCCAAGGCACAGCCTTCTGCTGACTATAAAGAATTGATGGCCAAGAAGAAGACAGGGGAAATAGTGGATACAGACATTGACCCTATCTATCGAAGATATTATCTTTCACAAGAAGAGTATGAGTATATTCTAAACAAGTACATAGAGGCTTATAATATGACAGTCCATTGGAAAGATAATATGGACCATGCTATTTCGTATCTGAGAGATGGTGGTTTGACCACTGCATACAAAGAGAATGCTTCTGGTGTTTCGTATAAAACGACCGAAAAGACTCCAAAGATAACGGATGTTATTGGTGAGGAACATGCAGGAGAGGTAATGAAATTGCTTGAACTCTGTAAGGACTTCTATAAATTTGACAGAGAGAAAGATGACTTCTCTACTTCACTCGCCCTGTGGGGCTCACCAACATTCAATAAGGAGGGTGTCATTCGGTATTGGAAGGAGCATGGCCAGGATATAACCATTGAGGACAGAAATCCTGAAACATTCTGGTATAGGGATGCCTATGGTGATGGTTGGAAGGAAGTCTATGAATGGGAAATGGAGGAAGCGAAGAGATGGGAGGAAGAAGAAAAGGAATTTTTGAAAAAATGGAAGAAGTAAAGAAATATACTGAAATTTTGAAGGAAGAAAGAAATCCGATGAAGAAATATTCTACCTATATCTCCAAGGATTTGGCAGATGAGCTTATTTCTATCGGATGCCCTATTAGAAAGGAGATGTTTCGTAGCCCTATTGGTGGCACTCACAAGAATGCAGAGAATGCCGACCTGGATGGCTACGAGGAAAGGGCAAATTATATTCTTCCTACTTATGAGGAGGTTCTTAATTGGGTTGAGTCCGAATTTCATCAGTGGCTTATCCCTATCCTTCCTCATGTCAGATTGAAATCAAGGCTATCCTTTTATGATAGTCAAATACGTAAATTTATCAAAGAAATAAAAGATGGATACAAAACAGAAGGAGAGCCCCTGGTTTAAACGTTTTGGCGATGGGTCAAATGTGTTCTTCACATCGGACACTCATTTCAGCCATGCCAACATATTGAAGTTCTGCGAACGTCCTTTCAAGACAATAGATGAAATGAACGAAGTCCTGATTGATAACTGGAACAAGGTTGTCAAGGAAGATGACATCGTGTTTCATTTGGGTGATTTTTGCTTTGGTGGTCCTCAGTTATGGGACAAATTCCTAGAGAGACTGAACGGCAAGAAGTACCTTATTTTGGGGAACCATGACATGCAGTATGTAAGCAGAGACTCATTCCAGAAATACACAAAAAGGTTTTTCGAGGATGTTGCGCCACAGATGAACATTCTTATAGATGACTGGCATCTTTACCTGAATCATTACCCATACTTGGCGTTTGGAGGGGCCTGGAACCCCAAACGTAAGGTCGGACAGGTATTTGGCCACGTACACTATTATAAAGGCTCAGAAGGGCTGGATACGGCTCGTATGAAGTATCTCTTCCCTACCCAGATAGATGTCGGTGTTGATAACCATGACTATACTCCTGTGTCTTGGAAGAGGATTAAGGAAGAGTTCGAGAATAATATCAAGAATCATGTCAACATGGTTGGAGTCAAGAATAATTCATAGGAGGACTTTATATGATTAAGAATGTAATTAAAATACCCGATTCTCCGTTACATCTGTTAACACATGATGTGGTAACTGCCTTAAAGAATACACTCAGAGATGAACTTGGTCGTAGATATGACATATATGGGGTATCAGTTCAACAGGATGAGAAAACTGGTATGGAAAGACTTGTCTACTACAACAGTTATTACGAAAAACAAGAGAATGTGTGTGATACAGACGGAAATGAAGTCATGGCAGAGAAAGGGGACCATCCGTTAATACAACTCTACAAAAGCATTCAGAATCTGGAAAAGTATGCCTATTATTCCGACAAACAACGGTCAAACAATATATAACATTTAAACGGATATGTAAATTTCAAGAAGGTGGTTGTCCGTGAGGATAGCCACTTTTTCTATGCACAAAAAAAGACTGCTAACGTTTTGGTTAACAGTCTTTTAATCTTTAAGCCTTGTTCTCTGTGGTTTCTTCTTCGCCTCCGATTGGCTTTTTGAAGAATTCAATGATTTTGGTAATGAAATTAGTAACTGGCTTGAAGAAATTGATAATCTTAACCTTGAAGATTTCGTATAGCATTACGACAAGGCAGAAGCCGTTACTTACCATCAACGGGACGTTGGATGTCATTGCACCATTGATAAACCAACAAAGGTTGCCAATACTAACAAGGTACTTTACCATATTGGCATTCTTGGCAAGCATACCTGCGCCACGAAAGAAAGTGGCAATCCAGGCGATAATTTCAGCAATTACAGCAAACATTGTGTAAGTTATTAAAAATCAATTAGTTTTCGGTGAACATAACTCGATATGCATACCATGCGAGAACGGCTGCTGATACAACCATGATAGCAATTGTCCAACCCAAAGGAAGCAATAATTCCCTATCAGGATTCTGAGGGTCTGGTACAAGCTGGATGATACCAAAAGCAACACCACTTGTGCCTAACACAGCAATAACCCATTTGATAACGTTCTTAACGTTTCGGCTGAGTTTACTCTTGATTTCGTTGAGTTTACTCTTGATTTTGTTAAAAAATTCCATAATTCAAAAAAGCATTAATATAATTATACTGCAAAAGTACTTATTTTTTTCCACGTGGAAAAGAAAATTGTTAAAAAAAATAAAAATATTTGGCATTTCGGAATTGTTTTATTATCTTTGCACCGTTATTATTTCAAATACGGTTATTATGTCAAAAAGAAACGAATACACAAAAACAATTTGCATAGAGCTGTCAAGGAAATTCAAGACCTTGGCAGAGTTTCGTCATGCCGAGCCAAGGGCATGTTCCATTGCACACAATCACGGTTGGTTGAAGGATTTTACATGGCTGGAGAGAAGGCCTTCTCTGCATTGGACTTATGAGATGTGCTATAAGGAGGCCCAGAAGTATACCACGTTCAAGGATTTCAACTTGAAGAGTTGTGCTGCATTCGCTGCTGCATACCGTCATAAATGGCTGGATGATTTCACATGGCTTGTGAAGGCAAACCAGAAGGTATGGACGTATGAGGCATGTGTTGAGGAATCCAAGAAGTACAAGACCAAGACTGATTTCTACAGGGGAAGCAAGGGTGCTTATTACTCTGCATGGAATAACGATTGGCTCAAGGACTTTGTGTGGTTTCAGAAGAAGAGTGAATCCAAAGGCTACTGGAATCACGAGAGATGCGCAGAGGAATCCAAGAAATACCAGACCAGGGGTCAGTTTGCTAAAGGCAGTCCTGTAGCTTACCGTAGTGCATGGTCTCACAGGTGGCTTGACGAGTTCACTTGGCTAAGACCAGCCGACACTTTTAAGGCATTAAGTGAGAGTGAATGCCGTGAAGAGGCAAGGAAATACAAGACGAGGACCCAGTTCCAGATTGGTTCAAGACATGCTTACGTAACGGCCCTGAATAACGGTTGGCTGGATAACTACTCATGGCTATGTCCTTCCACACTTAAATGGTCGAAGAGAGTATGCTATGACTTGGCAAAGTCATGTGAGTATCATTATGAATTCCGAAGGAAATATCTGTACGCTTATCGTGCAGCATACAAGCATGGCTGGCTCAAGGACTATACCTGGTTGAAGAAAAAATACAGAGAACCATGGAAAAGGGAAAATGTGAGGAAATTGCAAGACAATACAAGACTTACAAGGAATTCATGGTGAATGACTATGCTGCGTATTTCGCTGCATATAGACATGGATGGCTCTACGAGTTTGATTGGCTAAAGCCGTTGCACAACCACCATACCGTAGAGAGATTAAGGGCCAAGAAGTTAAAGGAAAAGGAAGCATACGTAGCATGGTATGCTTAAAAATTGTTAAAAAATTTTGTCATTTCAGTTTTTTTCAATACCTTTGTAGTGAAATCATTATTATATAATCAAGAATTATGTGTTTAATTTTAGACCCAACCAGAAATAATGGGGATGAACCACTTGTAGCCAAGAAGGAAATCAAGTGTTACAAGTACCTTCGTCCGACAGAAAATGGAGGCATTGCTCCGTTTTACGAGTACAAGTATACGTTTGGTATAGAAAACCATACACAAATGGAACTAGAAGGTGGATTTGTGATGCAAGGTTTCCATGCATTAGAAAGTAGATTCAAGGGATTGGAGATTGTATTGGTTCATCTCCCATACGAGAAATACGGCTTATACAAATGCATCATTCCGAAAGGTGCCAAGTATTATTTTGGAAGGTATGGAGAGATAGTTTCGGATAGCATAATTGTACAGTCTAAGGAAAGAATCACATGGTTTGATAAAATTCTCCGCTTTGGAAAAAAAATAATAAGATTCATAAACCAAAAAAAATAAAGGAAAATTATGGCATACTATTATGGCTCTATGGGGCACACACAGAAAATGCAGGACCTCTATGCAGAGGAAATCAAGCATTCAGTAGATAATTCAAAGACGTTCAGAACCGCCAAGACAGTGGATTCTTGTCAGCAGTCTCCGACCCTGAAAAAAATCGTTGTCGAGAAACTTACCACAACCGAGGCTATTCTCAAATACAAGGACTATGCTGCATTGAATTTTGCCTCATACAAGTATCCAGGCGGTTCTTTCGGTAGACCTGCTGTACACCTTGCACAGGAGGAATATCTATGCAAGGATTCATTCTTGTATAACGTGCTCAATGATGACAAGTTCCAGGAGGACTATGCTTGGAATAACAAGCACAATAATGATGAACTCTATACCAATTGGTGTATATTCTCCAAGGATGTTGGCTTTGTCAATGATGAGGATGAGCTGGTAGCAAAGGCAGATATTCTCACCTGTGCTGCTCCTAATGCTTCTGCTGCACGGTATAGGAGGAATGTACTCGCAATAGATTTTGTGATGAATTCAAGAATCGGCTTCGTTCTTGCCGTTGCTGCACAGATGGGTGTCAAGAACCTCATACTTGGTGCTTTTGGATGTGGCGTATTCGGTAATAATCCAAGTAAGGTGGCAAGCATGTTCATGTCTTTTCTAAAGTCCCATGATTATGGCTTCGAGAATGTTATTTTTGCCATTCCTGGTGGCGAAAATTATGATAAGTTCAGGGAAGTAGTTGAGGACCCATATTGGAACTGGCTGATTAGTGAGAATTCCTAAATGGTTATGTAAACGAACAATAGTATTATGAAAGAAAAGAAATACAAGCTTTCAGAAACTACCCTGGAATGGAATGGTCATATTCTACACAGAATAGTAAGTGTTAGCACTTTCAAACTGATAAATGGGGATATAGTCAATGCAGGTGACGAAGGTGGATGGGTTGAGTCGGAAGGTAACCTATCCCAGGAATATAGTTGCTGGGTTGATTGTGATGCCAAGGTTTATGGCGATGCCATGGTTTTTGAACATGCTCTAATATCCGACCATGCAGAGGTTTTTGATGATGCAAAAGTTCATTCTAGTGCACGTATTTATGGCAGTGCAGAAGTTTTCGGGGAAGCAGAGGTTAGGGATTATGCTATAATGACTGAGTCTGCACAGGTCTATGGTAAAGCTTTCATATATGAAAACGCACGAATCCGAGGGAACGCAGAGGTATTTGGACTATGTGCAATATCTGGTAATGCCATGATTGCAGGTCGGGCCAAAGTTTATGACGAGGCAACGGTGTATGGCAATGCACAGGTCTTTGGCGATGTATGCGTTTATGATGAGGCATGTATTCATGGGTATGCACAGATTTTCGGTGATGCACAGGTCTATGGTTCTGCAACGATTAGTAATTATGCCTACATTTGTGGTAAAACTAAAATTCATGGCTGTTTGTGTATTGACGGTCCTGCCGATATTAAGGGTGATGCCGAAATAACCAGCAATGAAGACTTTATCGTTTTCAGGAACCATTTCTCATCAGGTAGATGGTTTACTTGGACACGTAGCAATGACAAGTGGAGAGTCGGCTGTTTCTACGGCACTGGTAAGGAACTCATAGAGAAGGCTTACAAGGATAGTGACTTAAAAGGTAAATACTATGAGTCCTACGTTCAATTGGTTGAGAAATTTAAAGAAATCGGGCATAATGAAGAAAAAAGAGAGGCTCTACAGGATTGAATGCACAGAGAAGCAATTAAGATTAATTGCCAGTTGTGTTGAAGACTGTCATCGTTTTATGGGCGGTCAGGTTGGGCTATGGAATATAACTTCCATGCTTGATACTTACCGTGAACTTAAGGATGAATTGGAAAAACTCAAACCATTGGTAACGCCTGACTTGCCATTGAATGCAAGTTATGGCTGGACAGGTAGCAGTTGCCCTAATGAGTACCAAAGGAAGTTTATTGCAGAAACTTATCCTATTTACAGAGAGATATTACATTTTTTTGCTTGTCAAAGGGATGATAATGGCTATAACGTGTATAAGAGTGATACATTAACCTGTAAAGAGGGTGGTGAGCCTATACGAATTAAAGAAATTAAAAGAAGAAGTATTAAGCCAAGCAATGATTATGTTTAAAATGATTTTCTCCATAGTAGCTATCATTATCGTAGTGATAGGCATCCGTCTCATGTATCTGATGTATCAATTCGAGAAGATACTAAAACGCAGTTGTCCAGACGATGATGGCATGAAGGATTCGGAAATGTGGAGACAGAAGGAGCAGGAAATACTCAAGAGGGACAACTACAGATGTAAGTATTGTGGTGGTAACTATAAGCTGAAAGTATATAGGAAATGCCATGAATATTATACCAGTAGGTTGGTTAAATTCCCTTGGGAATATTCAGACGATTCTTATGTAACCGTCTGTGAGGATTGCTATAAGCTATCCAAAGAGGTCAAGGCATGGCTTCCACATCCATTAATATAAAATTACATTGTTATGAGTAAAGATATAGCTTTTCATGATTATCACGACATATATGATATGAGGTATCATATGGGTGACTGGGAGGTAATCAATATAGAGACACTTTCTAATGGTTATTTTCGTGTTTGGCATTATGTTGAAGATTAAATCAAAATATACCAAGAAGCAAGTATTCAACAAATTTTATGATACTTGCAAGTTTGTAATTGAACCAAGCAAGGATGGCAAGGGAGAAGGGGTAATCTTCGCTCCTTTCCTATTGCAGGATTGTGATAAAAACAAATGATTGCTTAGTTATGGAGATTAAAGAAGTATACGTATCTTACGATGTGGCGAAGCTTTTATATGAAAGAGGATTTTACGAGCCCTGTGATATGTACTACAAGATGTCGTGTAAAAGCGATGAGCCAGAAGAGGTGCTGTGGGAAGAATTGAACTATGGGCAAGAAAGATATATTAAGGCTCCGACACACCAAATGGCAACTGACTGGCTTAGAGTAAGGCATGGGATATTCATATGTATTACTTATGAGCCTGAACCTGGTGATAAGTTCGAGTGGCATGCTCTGATACGCAAAGATGGTAAAACAATAAAGTTTACTGACGGAATAAGAATTTCAGATTATCACAGGCTTCTTGACCATGCCATCCGAGATGTTGTCGAGGGATGTATAGCTGTAAACATTGAATAATTGTTAAAATATTTGGTGTTTTCAAATATTATTTGTACCTTTGCATCCGTAACATAAATTATAAACAGGAAATGATAAAATCAGTTGAAATAACAGATAATAAAAAGGCTACTTTAACGTACCTCCATAATATAGAGGCATTTGCCAATGGTGCAAAGTTCAAATTCAAGCCAGGTGTGAATATCATTGTCGGAGAGAACGGCAGTGGTAAATCTACGTTGATTAACCTTATTAGGGATTACACTCTCTGTAAAGACAGTATGGAAACTCATGTTCCTAATGTGCGTGAGCAGTTTGGTGTCCTTAAATTCCCGAATCTGTGGGGTAATAAGAGGTTTAATGAATCCGAAGGCTTCAACGACGGAGTCAAGGTAAAGGCTGATTACAAGGGTAAAGTTTTCAGGTTGATGTTTGATGACATTCAAAGGAATGGGCATACTTTTGAAGAGAAAATCGAGAATTACAGCCTTCTGATGGACATGTCCTCAGCTTCAACAGGAGAGAAAATGATTACTGCATTGAGCTATTTATTCAACTTCATGTATGGCAGGACGGATTATTTCTTCCCCATCAAAGAACTGGAAAAAATCCAAGAAAGTTCAAATGACCTTTGGTCGGAAAGAATCAAACAGCTTCTTGATTATTACAAGAAGAATAGTATCAAGATTTCAAAGAAGAACTATGAATATACCGTTCTTATGGATGAGCCAGACAGGAATCTTGACATATACCACATAAAAGAGTTATACGGCATACTGAGTGAGCGAAAGAAGCAAACACAGTTGATTACTGTTATACATAATCCTTTGCTTATCTATAAGCTGACCAAGCTTCCGCAGAGCAAGAAGGTAAACTTCGTAGAATTAACACCCAACTATATTGATACCATTAAGGAGTTCTATAAGTGGGCTGACAACAAGAGAATTTACACTAAAATATAAAAACATGACAAAGAAAGATTTAGCAATAAAGGCATTCAAGAATCAACTAGAGTTGATTCTTGAACTGTATCCCGATGTCAGGGACATGATGTATGAGAATGAGGAGTCAATTACGTTCCATAATGATATGAATGGTAGATTGACATTAAAATTCCTACCTTCTGGTAAGACAGAAGTCGAGTGTTTTTTGCAGACCAGTCCAGGCTTTGAAATCTTTACTGTCGATGAGGATTTTAATGTCTGTGAGGAGAAATACAAACAATATGAAGGATACGCTAAACGTCTAATTGTAAACGCCATGCTTGAATGGCATGAATGCCAAGACATAATAAAAAGGGTCTTTGATAGTTACCGTAGCCTTAAATACTTAGCAGAAGAAGAGTAATGATAAGAGTGGCATTAGAGATAATTGGCTATTATCTCCTTTTTGGGGGCATAGCATATTGTATAATCTCATATTTTGACAAAGAAAATGAATAAAACAATTTTAATATTACTCTCAATATTTGTATTGGGTTCTTGTACGAGAGTTAAAATTGATAACCCAGGGAATAAAGAAGAGATTGAAAATTTTAAACAACAAGTGCAGAGAGCCCAAGATAGGGGTGGCCTAAAATATGATGATTTAATTAAAGAATTTGAGTACAAAGGTCATCAATACATTTGGTTTGAACAGTCACTTCGACAGGGTTACGCTGGTTATGGATTTGCTGGTGTAGTTCACAATCCAGATTGTAAGTGTTTTAAAAAAGTGGAGGAATAAGTTATGGAAAAGTACATTCACAGCAAAACAGGTAAGCCATACTCTTTGATAAGTGAGAAACTGCTGGTGAAACAGGACGGAGTGTGGAGCAATGAATTCGTGCTTTATAAGGCAGAATATCCTAATGAGGATGGACCGTTCTTTGTAAGGACGAAGGATGATTTCTTTAATCACTTTGAAAAAGTAAAGGAGTAAGTTATGGTAAATTTATCAGATTTCCTTAAAGAAAATGAAGGTCCAAAGACCACTACTACAGAGAAGTACAAGTGGATAAAGACATCAACAAATCAAAGGCCTCCAGATGGCCATTGGGTTGTCGTGACTAGACCTATTTTCAGTGTGTTCAGAATGTTGGTCGGTGCCTATTGTACTAAAAAAGACTGCCTTGTTATGGATGAGGGTACCGAGCCGATGATTATGACCAGTCATTTTATGCTTATCGATGAGGATGGCGAAGATTTTTCCCGAATAAATTTCGATTATTTAGATAAGACATGACACGCACAGAAGAAATCATAAAAGCAGCCGACGAAGCTTCTGATAAGGAGGAGTATGTGGATGGTTGGGAAAGAAACCGTTGTTGGGAGTATTTCATCCAAGGTGCTGAATGGGCCGACAAGACCATGCTTGACAAAGTTGGTGACTACCTGTCAAAATTGAAACGTTGCAAGTTAACGTCAATGGCTGGTCTCTTCAACATGAAAGTGTTCTCAGAAGAAGACATCGAAAAACTTCGTAAATCAATGGAGAAATAATATGAGTGATAAAACGTCAAACAATAAGCCTCAGAGGTTTTTAACCTACGAGAAATACAGGTGGATAAAGACAGAGTGTAATCTACGGCCTCCTCATCTGCAATGGATAATAGTTTATCGGGACATTTACGATTTCAAGAAGATGGATATCGGCCTCTACCACCAGGAAGATGACTGTTTCCGTTCAGACACCCTGGACGTACCAATGGACAGTATAACCGCTTTTATGGCTGTAGATGAGCCTGACAGGATATTGCTGAACATGGAGCAGTCACTTGGCTACGAAATCCCTGACCCTGTAACGATAAGCCGTAAGGAAGACGTTGTAGAGACTTCTATATATCCAAAGGACCCAAAGCTGGGAAATGATTTCAATTTGGGTGATTATATCGGTGACTATCTTAAGAAGCATCTATCAGTCCAGGTTTTATGGTGGGGCAATGAGGTTTCTGTAAAACTCAAACTTGACGGTGATATAATATCAGAAGATAAAGACTGTTTTGATGGTCGCATCTATTCTATGGTAAATCTTAACAATGTAAAATTAAAAGAATGACATACGACGAGTTTATGAACACTCCGTTCAAAAATGACGGACAAGGCAATCCTGTAGCATTAAAAGATGTATTGCCAACGCTTACAAGGGCTCAGAGGAAGTATATCCAAAGTAGGCTCAAGAAAGGAAGAATTGTACACATTGAAGAAATATTTAATATCGGGGAGGGTTAAGATATGACAGCGAATCAATTTGTAACGGAATGGTTTTTGCCTTGTTTTGCAATGGTATTGATGACAGGAGGTGCTGTTGGAGTGTTGGTGGCATTATACAAAATGGCTAAAGACACATGACACCTTATGATTTTCTGATACAGTGGTTTGGACCGATATTTGTTATGGTTCTATGTTGCTTCTTTTTGGTTTTTGTATTTAAAACAAGAAAGGAATGGTGGAAAAATGATTAAATTTACAATCAAGATAGTAACCCCTATGGATTTATGGTATAGATTCAAAGGGTGGCTAATGCAAGCAAGACAAGATGACTGTAAAGGCTATGTCACACAATATAGGGAGTTTATTAAGGAAGACTTCATAAACTCTCTGGAAAGTGATGCAAATCAGGATTTGTCAGAGTATAGAGAGAGGATTATCCAAATATTGGATATTTCCTTGAAGGATTCGGAACGAGATATCGAGAACATGATAATGAGAATTCAACCAAAAATATAGTAAAAGAATCTTCCTGCAAAGAGTGGGAAGATTTTTTTGTTAATGAGTGTTAAAAAATTTGGAGGTTTCAAATAAACTTTGTATCTTTGCAAACAGAAATCAAGGCGTGGTGCTGAGATACAAATAAAAACAGAAATAAAATGAATTGTGCAAATGGAATCAGATTTGATAGTGGTGACAGTAACGAAACTTATGTATTCGTTAAGAAAGTCGGCAATCAAACTTGTGAAGATTGTGATTTCTATGGCAAATGTAATGCATACCATACAGTGCAGAATCGCAAGTCACCATGCATAGAGGTATTAGGTAATCCAAATTATCTACTCAAAAAACTAAATGGTGTATACGTAGACCATCATACACCCGATAATACAGAAAACGTAGTAGTAAAAAAGGAAACGACAAAGGACAAGACAGAGGACATGGCTAAAAGTGTTTATTGCGAAGGTAGCAAGAAGAATGGTATGGGTGTGATTCGTGCCCTTGAAAGGCATGGAGGTATAAACATGCACAACCATGATGGCAAAGAGGATGATGTACTATTCTACATTCATCCTACCACGGATGTTATTGAGGTAGCTCGTGATGGTTCACACATGGAATTGATTCGTGTTGTATTCGACAAGATTAATCCAATCAAAATGTCAGGAAGAGCTAAATGTGGAGGGGAATATTTTACGATATACACTGCTGACGGTCTTCTCAAAGTTTTGGCTCGTCTTGATGACAGGCATGCTAGAGATGATTCGTTTTATGAAGTTGGCAATTATTTTAAGGATGAGAGTGTTGCTAAAAAGATATGCGATGACTTCAACGATATCATTAAGCAGAATCGTGAAAAGTTACTTTCCCAAGAGACGGAAATGTAATATGTCATTCAAAATCATTTTTTAAAATAAAGTAAAACAATATGGAAATTGCATATGTAATGTGTGTTGTGAGCTGGCTGCTTCTTGGCTGTGTCGCACAAGATTTTATAGGGGATAAAGATGATAGTACCGAAATGATGCTTGGACGTGTTTTGTTCTGGCCAGTTTATCTTGCTATCGGAGTCGTAATAAGTGTGATTATTTTACTTATTTTGGCAACCCGTTTCTGTGGTAAGGTTCTATGGGAAACCTTAAAAGAGCTGAGAACAATGATTAAATTTGGTTACAACGAGATAAAAGACTGTTTTTAAAAAGTGAGAATATGGAAAAAATAACATTATTTGCTACAGGTATTATCATAGGACTGTTATACCTGTCATTAGGCAGAATTATCACTCATTGGCATTATGTCAGGGGAAATACGACAAGCGGTGCTATCTGCACATGGTTTTGGCCGTTGGTTATTGTCTTGAGAGTTTCGGTAATGATATGGAGACTATTATGCAATGCTCTTCGTATATTATGGGCCATCCCTGAGATATTTTGGGAAGCTAATTTCTGTGCTTGTGATGCCTTTGTCGACAAATTCAAAAGTGGAATTGAAGTCTATAAGGAAAATAGGATTCCACTTAAAAAAGGTGATACGGTACGATGGAGACGATATAAGGACCAAGGTGACTATATCGTTGAAAAAATAGACAGAGATTTCTTCTGGGGAGACTGGTATTTCATAAACGGTGGCTATGGCACTGTAACGGCTAAGAGAGGGGAATTAATAAAAGTCAACAAAACAAAATCAGTTTAAAAATGAATAAAGATATAATAAATCTTGGAAAAGAACTTGCTTTCTTGCTTCGTCATGACAAGGAAGCATTCAGTAAAGGTTTGATAGACCATAACGGATGGCGTAATGTATCTGAGCTATTGAGTCTTGGCTATACACAAGAGACACTTGACGAGATAGTTGAGACCAATGACAAGAAACGCTATGAATACAATCAAGACAAAAGCAAGATTAGAGCCCGACAAGGCCATTCTATTCCTGTTGATGTAGAATTAAAGGAAACTGTTCCACCAGACATTTTGTATCATGGAACTGCAACACGATTCCTCGATTCAATCAATAAAAGTGGACTATTGCCGAAAGACAGGCTTTATGTCCATCTATCACCAGATTTCGAGACTGCTATAAAAGTCGGCTCAAGACATGGCAAGCCAACAGTGATAACAATCGACTGTCAAAAGATGGTTGCTGATGGGCACAAGTTCTATTTGTCAAACAACGGAGTTTGGCTTACGGGTCCAATCGAGCCAAAATATTTTATAAAATAACAAGAAAATGGATAATTTTATAGATGTTTCTGGAGCACCTTTGGCTATTGGTGACAAAGTTGCAACCCAATACCAACAGCTTTTCAGGATTGGTAGAATTGAAGGTTTCACCAAAAAGAAAGTGATTGTGGCATTCGATTTCAGCGCACGAGGTAATGAATCGCCTACGTCAATGGAATATGCCAAGATAGCACCCTGGAAAATCGCCAAGGTTGCAAATCAAGACTGTACCCTACAGACGTACTTCGATGTAGCCAATATGTATAACCCTTAACAAATTGTAAAATGGCTTTATTTTTAGTAATAACGATAGTAGTTTGGATTGGTTGGGGAATCGCTTGCTGGTTTGCAGAATACAATGGCGAATCAAACAAGTTCTGGATATGCATTCTCATGGGTGGCTTCTTTATCTTTGGTGGAATATGGAAGTTCTTGCGAGCTTCAACCAATAGACATTTTTGGAGAGATTTCAAATATGCACTCAAGAATGCATTCACCACCTACGAAATCGGGGATTGTGTGATGGTGATAAGCGACAATAAACAATATACCTACACAGGCGAAGCTTCGGACTGTTGGGGTAATGTCACAGTAACACTTAAGGATTCTTGTGGATTCCAGAGGCTTGTCAAGAAAAATGAAATCACGAAAATAAGTTCAAGAAACAACAAATCCACAGAAGATTAAAGTTGTAATAAAAAAAATATAAGTTCGGCAATAGATTAACTTTACTGCCGAACTTATATCGTTTATTCATCCTCGTCAAACTCAAACTCTGCATCTCCAACCTCTTTGGAAAAATGAGGACCGTGAGGTGGTGGGGGTGGAAAGAATGGAAAGAATGGTCCATGTGGATGATGTGGATAATGTGGCTCATAACCACTGGAAGGGCACATAATTACTGGCTCTACCTTTCTAGCCCTTAATGTTGGGGCTGAATAAATTTTCTTCATCTTCTTGTATAAAACTTTTACTGATTATGTTAATAAATACGATGCAAAGGTACAAATTATTGGAAATATAGCCAAATATTTTTTCTAAAAAAATGTTAATAAATTTGGTGGTATAAAAAATATTGTATACCTTTGCAATGTAAAACAAATAAAAAACAAAATTATCATGGTCAAATTTGAAACATATGACATTCTAAAGGAAACTTACGATACTGGTAAGTATGACATCTTCTATGAGAATGGTAAGATTAAGTATGAGGTAAAGCATATTGGCTCCACCATTCTTTGCTATGACCCTGAGAGAAACCTCGGCATGGGTGCAGTAAACAACTTTGACATCAAATGCTTCTATGGCATTGAAAAGCCAGAGCCTGTTATTGAAGAGGTGGCTGAACCAGAAGAGAATAAGGAAAGAGAATACGAAACAGATTAATCAAAATTAAAAAAATATGAGAAAGTATAGAGGTTATTCAGAAGTTTTGCATGCATGGCTTTACGGCGATGCCGTGGCAGTTGCGGACAGTGTTGCTATTTGCAAACCAACCGACTTTGAATTTGATGGACACCATATCAGACAGATTGCTGATGGGCCATTGTATGTTAACGAATCGTCTGTAGGTGAATTTATCGGTAAGAAAGATATCAATGGCAAAGAGATTTACCTTGGTGATATTGTGGCACAGACTTATAAGGAGTACAATGGTCAGATAACACCTGACGTTGGCGAAGTTCGTTATGACGAAGTGAATGCAAGGTTTTACATTAGCAAAAACACGAAATACGGAGAGAAAAAGTATCCGTTTAGGGATAGTGTGATTAACAAAGATGGTAATGCCACTATTTGCCTGACACCTCAATACGAGGTTCTTGGCAATGTCTACGAAAACTCAGAAATATTAGAAACAATAAATTAAATCAATTAAAATCATTATGAAAGAATTTAGTTTTTTTATTAAGATTGGCGCAGCAGTGATTGCGTTTATCATTGCTCTTGTATGTGTTAACATGTATTTCAGTTACAACAACCGTGAGGTGACTCTTCGTGAGTTGGCCGAGGCTCAGCGTAGTGATATCGAAGCTGTGCATGATGCCATGTGGAAGATTATCTCCCAAAAGGCACAGATATCACAGGAGTATCGTGCAGGATTTGATTCCATCTACACACACATCATCGAAGGACGTTACTCTCAGGGTGATGGTGCTCTCATGAAATGGATAACAGAGTCTAATCCAAACTTCGATACAAGTCTTTACAAGGATGTCATGGATGCCGTTGAATCAGAACGTACTCATTTCCTGCATGCACAGGAGAAGATGATAGACATCAAAAGACAGCATAGTGTATTGTGTAAGACATATCCTGGACGTTGGTTTATCACCAATACCTCAGAGATTGAATATACAGTTATATCATCAACTCGTAGTAAGGAAGTCATGAAGACTGGCACCGACGATGATGTCAAGTTATATTAAAAACTAATTAACGGAATTTACATGGAACTTTTTTGTTATATATTCCCATTTATAGCTGGTGGCATACTCTTTGCCTTGTGTTTTAATCGGGCAAAAGAGAGAGGTGTCCTATTGGGGCAGATAGGTGGGGTTATCCTCTTTTCTTGCTTAGCAACATTAGGCATTAAGTCCATAATGATACATAGCAACGAAAACGACACTGAATATCTTGGTGGCTATATAACCAAAATCACTCATTACGACGAATGGGACGAATGGATAGAACAGACGTGTACCAGAGAAGTTCCTGATGGTGAGGACGAGGATGGCCATACTAAATACCGTACTGAAACATATGATTGCTCCTATAGGGATGTCCATCCAGAACGTTGGAAATATACCAACAATCATGGTTATGAGGAATACTTTTGGAGCGAAAAAGAATTCTTGGATGCTATGCGTGAACTCGGAAATCCCCCAATGGTTTTCCGAGACATGCATAGAGATTACTACCGCATTGACGGTGATGCCCAAGATTATTTCTATGACGGTAAAGTCGAACACGTAAGGGCATTAACAGATTCACACTCGTATAAGAATAAGCTAATCAATTCCAAGTCTATATTCAAATATGAGGAGATTAGCCCAGAAGAGGCCCGTAAGTTGGGATTGTTTGACTACCCTGAGATAAAGTCTTACGACCAAGAGGTTGTTTTGGGTATTGATGTGTCCTATATCACGGGAAAGAAATTCAAATACATCAATGCCATCTATGGCTCGCCAAAACAATTCAGAGTATACATATTGGCCTTCAAGAATAAGCCATATAGTATCTCGGAAAAACAGAAGGCATATTGGCAAGGTGGAAACAAGAATGAGTTTGTTGTATGCCTGGGCTATGATGCCAAGACCAGAAAAATCAACTGGTGTAATGCATTCTCCTGGTCCGACAAACCTACGCTTGAAGTAGCAACAAAAAGGTTCTTTCGAGAGCATGCTCATGTGGCATATTTAGGGGATTATGCAGACTGGTTGCCCAAGCACTTAAATCTCTGGAAACGTAAAGAATTCAAAGATTTTGACTACATCGAAAACACCCTGAGCCCCATTCAGTCAATGTGGTTGGTAATCCTTACAATTATAATAAATTGGGTGTTATGTGGCATTATTTTCGTTATGGCAACTGAGGATTATCGACGAAATTGATACTAATTATCCTTGTAAATCAGGGAGAAATCGTATCGCAAAAACAGTGCAATTCTTGCATTTTTGCGTACAATTCGTTCTACACCGCAATTGTGTTTAAAAAATGAGTAATTCTGACACTATTTTAGGCTATTTTTAAGCTCTATGTGGCTCTTAATTAGTGTTTTGGTACAATAATACCATTCATGATTTTTAACGGGTAATAGGGCTGATTTCCTGGCCTATCGTCATTCAATACATTGCGTTGTAATAAATATACTTTTAACGTTAATTTTTGTTAAGAAATTTGGTACTTTAAAAATCTTTTCTTATCTTTGCAATCAGAATGTTAAATAAGCAAACAATGGAGTCAGTAAAGAAATACACACTCACGAATGAAACTTTTAAATTTGAGGGACATTTGCTTCACCGAATTCAAGCAGTGGCCAATTTTGGCGATGTCAAAGCTGGAGACCTTGGTGGGTGGATTGAATCACAGGTCAATCTTTCCCAATATGGTGATTGCTGGGTTTATAACGAAGCCAAGGTCTATGGCCATGCTGTGGTCAGTGGTAATGCAAGGGTTAGTGGTGATGCGCAGGTCTATGAAAATGCAAGGGTCCATGGTGAGGCATACGTCTGTGATTGTTCAGAGGTCTTTGGAAATGCATGTGTCGCTGAGTATGCACGGGTATATAATAATGCTAAAGTCTTTGGGTATGCACTGATTTATGATAATGCACAAGTTCATGGTGATGCATGTGTCAGTGGTGGTTCAAGGATTTTTGGTGAGGCATCTGTCTATGATAATGCACAAATTTATGGTAGTGCCAATGTATGTGATGAAGTAGATGTATATGGTAATGCAAAGGTTCATAATGATGTGCTTGTGTGGGGACGTGCAGACATATGTGGTGATGCCGAAGTACAAGCGATTGAGGATTATATTGTCTTCAAAAACAGCTTCTCATCTGGCCGATGGTTTACATGGACACGTAGTAACGACATGTGGAAGGTTGGCTGCTTCTATGGTACGGGCAAGGAACTTATAAAGAAGGCTTACGAAGATAGTGAGGAGAAAGGAGATTATTACAAACTTTTTGTCGAATTGGTTGAAAAAGACAAAGAAGTTCGTCGGAAATACGATAGAATAGACACATTAGCATTTTAAAATGGTACGATTATGGAAAAGTTGACATTTCAAGACATAAGAGATAGGGGTTTACTCTTATACGAATATATAAGGGGTTCTCAGGCTTATGGTATGGCTACTCCTACTTCCGACGAGGATAGGGGAGGTATCTTTATTGCCCCTCAAGAACAGCTTTTAGGCTTAGGCTTTGACTATCAGGACGAGGTATCAGACGATAAGCATGATACCTGTTGGTGGGAGTTGGGTAAGTTCATGAATCTGGCCTTGAAGTGTAGCCCTATCGTATTGGAGGCGTTCTTTATTCCAGAGGATAAGGTGTTGTACGTTCATCCTGTCTTTGCCGAGATACTAAAGCATAGGGAAGCATTCTTGACAAAGCAATGCTTTAAGCCGTTTAGCAATTATGCTATTTCCCAGATTGAGAAGGCAAGGGGCCAGAACAAGAAGATAATGTGGGATATCAATGAGATGACAAGAAAGACTCCATTGGACTACACATACACCTTCTGTAATCAAGGCAGCAAGAACATCCAGCCTTGGCTTGAGGAAAGAGGCCTTGACCAGAGGAACATTGGTCTGGTCAATATCCCTAACATGAAGGATGTCTATGGGGCTTATTATGACTTCGGACAGCATATCAGGCTTAGCGGAATCACAGAAGAATATTTTTGTAATCCAGAAGTCAGGGATGATAAATTCATCAACTATTGTTGGGACCAGTTCAGTTATAAGTATAACACATCAACAGGTCGCTCATATGCTGATATAATGCATGAGATGTGGAATGATATTTCACACCCTAAAGGCGGTCATTGTGGTATTGTCTCCCCAAGTGAAGTCTCTAATGAAATACGATACAGCTCTCATGTAACCTTTTCGCCAGTACAGAAGGGTGATGCACCTATATGTTGGGTAGTGTATAACCAGGGTGCATATGAGAACCATTGCAGGAAGTTCAAAGAATATGAGACGTGGAAGAAGAATCGAAACAAGGCACGTTATGAGAACAACCTTGAAGGACTGGAAAAGGAGAACAAGGATAAGTTTTACGATTCTAAAAACTTCTCACATTGTTTCCGTCTTATCAATACTGCCATCGAGATTGCCAGGGGTGAGGGCATGAAGGTTTGCCGTAAGGGTATTGATGCTGATTTCTTGCTTGATGTAAGGAACAGGAAATACACCTATGACGAGCTTATCAAGCTGGTGGACGAGAAGAAGGTTGAGATGGATGAGGCAATGAAGAATTCAACATTGCCAGAGACCATTGATATAGACTTTGTCAATAACCTCCTGCTTAGAGCAAGGTCTGATTTTAAGTATGAAAACTTAAAGCTTACATATGGCAAAACCAGATAATTGTTATCCTGTATTTCAGGTGGACATATGCTTTGAATCATATTCTATGGATTATGTCTTGGTAGGTGCAATGTCTAAGAAGGATTTAATTGCACATATTAAAGATGTGTTTCCTGACAACCAATATACCTTGGATGAGTATGATGTCAGTGAGGACGGTGACTATCCCGACAGGAAGGTTGGGGATGTGATTACTCAGCCACGGTTTACTGAAAAACAGTTGAAGGAAATCTGTAGACGAGACACACGTTTCTCAAGAATCAAGCAAATTAAGCACCTTTATACAGACAAACCCTACAAGGAATTGACAGGGTTCGGGTATTTTGAATAAACTGTTATAACCATACAAGACAAGGACTATCGGAACTCGAAGTACAAGAGCCAAATAAACAAATTAAATGCGGAATCCGTTAGTCGTGTCTTTTAATAAAAAAGTAGAATATGTGTTTGGTATTAGAAAAGGATTATAAGGCACAAGTTGCCAAAAAGGATATTGAATGCTACAAGATATTCAATATATTTTATGCGTATACTGGTAAGCTATATAAAAGTCTGTACCGAGGCACGGGATACGAATTGGGTAAAGAATATAACAGTGGGTTTACATTTTCAGAAATTGTCAAACATCCTTGTAATGAAGGTATTTTTCAGGAATTCGTTCCGACAGTTGAAATGGGATTACACTCTTATGCTGAAATGCCTTCGTATGGAGGATATAGTAAATTCATATTCCATTTGGCTTGTTGCAGATGTATCATACCAAAAGGTAGTACCTACTATGTAGGCAAGTTTGACAATGCGACATCCTATGCTTCTAATTGCATTAAAGTAATTGAGGAAGTTCACGGTGTCAAAGGTTGGTAACACAACAAAAGACGTGTAACTCCACATCATGTAAAAACGTGTAATAGTCATGAAGTTCAAAATAGTAGAAGGTACGGAAGTTCTTACAAGGAATCTGTATGGTAGAGTATTAACTAAGACAAAATACTATCATATAGATATGGTGAAATGGCATTTCCTCCATTTTTCTTTAAGATTCGAGAGGATGTCATTTAGCACGGCATCTCAATTGTTAACTCAGTGGCCTGTAAAGGTTGAGTTGAACCCTCTCTATCCAACTAAATTTGATAGTAAGGACGATGCTCAAAAAGTCATTGATGACATTCAAGAGAATCCCGACAAGTATATTTGTGTTTTTTATTAAAAGCCAATAATGAGTACACAAAACATCAAATAAAATTTAAATATTATGAGTTTAAGAAGTAAAGAATCATTAGAGAAACTTTTCGCTGAGACAAGAGAACGTGTTGCAAAAAGGAAAATTGCAGAGGCAAAACAGCGTAAAAACGCAAAAGCATTCAGAGAAAAACGTATGGCAATAGAAGAAAGGCATGAAAAAAGGTGGGCAAAAAGTTTCTTAAATGCCATAAAAGATGATTCTGAATGGCGTGAACATTGGAATGAGATGGACATTTGCGCCCATTCTATTGAAATCATTTCCATATTAAGCAACAAAAACGAATTGAACAGCAACGAACAGAGTGTTCTTGAGTTTGCGTTTAATTTAACCTACCCAAATGGTGTGTAGAGATTGTCCTGACAGATGTTGGGGTAAATAGTCAGTCGTGACAATATTGAAGTATTATTTTCGTACCTACAAGAATCATGAGTACACAGAATATAATATCCGAAGCTCATAAAGAGCAGTTCGACCTTGTAGTAGCAAGGACGGAGGAATTCTTATACAATGCCTTGGCTGATGAACACATGGAAGTCAAGGATATAAGAAAGTTGATAGAACTATATAGAAATAACATTCAAGAAGTCAGGTTATAAATCATTTAACAGTATAAGATTATGTGTTTACTATGCAAAAAAAGCGATAAGGTCAAAGTAGCTTTGGAGGACAAAAAATGCTATAAAGTCCTTGAACTTACAGAAGATGGAAAGTTGAAATCACCTTATTATGATTTTTTCTACGAAATCGGAAAGGTGTATGAAGGTGCTATCAATTTTGATTTGGCAACTTATAACTATTGTCCATCATTGGAAATTGTTTCTTTTGAAGAATATTGCAAACATCACAAAGGTTATGTTGATGGTGATGGTAATAAAAAAATAATATACCTTCCTTCTTACGACAGCTATGTTGATGATAATGGTGTTGAAGTGTCAGAATATGCTATTGGCCAAGGTTTCCATAGTTGTGACTCCTTAGAAATCTGTAAGTCAATTTTTTACGCTGAGTTTCAAGGGATACTAAAAGGAACTGGTAACTTAGTGATTGCTGAATGTGTAATACCAAGAGGCAATTTCTATTATACGGGATATACGAATTACAAAATATGTGCTCCATGCTATGCAAGCACTGCCCTGAAAATAGAAAAGATAGTGTTTAACTCTAAAGAACAATAATTATGTGTTTAGTATTAAGAAGCGGAATAAGAGATTTTAAGTTTGCTCAAAAACCAGTGAAGTGTTACAAGATTCTCAAGGTTGAAGACGGACAATTGAAGGCACCCATGGCTAAATTCACCTATCAGGTGGGTAAAACCTATGAGTGTCCTTTGAACAACGAAGTCAGTGAGCATACTTGGAGTCAGATATTCCCACGATTCGCCCAATTTCATAAGTGCTATCATATACCAAATCAAGAAGAGAAGTTTTTGGTTGTAGAAAAATATTCAATAGGCCAGGGTTTCCATAGTTTCAAACACCTTGAAGCATGTTTATTTTTTCTGGAACATCGAAAGGCATGGGAAAATGGCGAATCTAGATATGCTGTGGCAGAATGTACAATCCCAAAGTATAGTGGATATTACGAGGGCCATCAGCCTATAATGTTCAAGAACCATGACGGTTATGCCAGTGACACTTTTAGGATAGATAGGATTTTGGACAAAGAAACTCTTGACAAGTTGATGATAGTGCACGATGAATACCGCAATCTCAATAAGGAAGATAAGCAGAGATTGTACGAAGAGTGTATTAATGATATGGAGGATAAGCAATGACACCGACCATGGATGTAGAGAAAAAATATGTCTGGCTAAAGAAGTCAGACTATATAGAGGAACTTAAGCCGTTCCACAAAGTGATGTATTATTTAGGTTGCCTTGAGTTTAAGCCTTGGAAAAAATACAAAGGTAAACCTTATCAAATACATACTGGTGGCTTTTATCGGGCCAAAATAGGCTTTAGACTATGGAATCCGTTAGGCTTGATATTATGCATAGTGTTATTCCTCCTATTGTTCGGCTTATATTTGATTGAAGCTTTCGCAAATACATTCGAGAGGATTGTAGAAATCAACAATCAAGAGCTCTCTATTAACAAAAATCTCGAAAAAAGAGAAAATGATAAGTAAATCATAAGAATTGGTAAAACTATGCATGATTTTATATACTTTGAAGAATTTATAAAAACTCACAAGCCAATTACATATTGGTGTTGGTTTCCTCGCCAGCATATGAGATACAAAGTTTATACTTGTTTAATGGCAATTCCATTTGGTAAAAAATGGAAAAAATACTGGAAATGTAAAAGATGTCAATTTGTGCATAAGCCATTCGTAAAATATTGGAAGAAAACGAAGTCTATTGACTTTACTAAAATGGACTTGAGTTTTCCTGATTTTGAATGGGAGGTAATTCTGAATAATAGGCAAGAACGTACTAATACGTTAAATTAAGGAGATAAATTATGTGGGAAGTAATAAGTAAACTCATTGATTCGATATTAAGCGAATCAAAACGAAAGGATGCAAAGATTGAAGCCTTGGAGGAGAATTTAAGTCTTGCTGCTCAGAAAAACTTAGACATCCAAAGTAGCATCAAACAATATCAGTCGAAACTAGAAAGTTCAGAGCAAGACAGGATAAAGCTGAATAAGCTGAAAAATCAGCTAGAAGATATGAAGAAGAACTACTGTCAGACAGTTCTCCTATATGGTAAGCCTTGTAATGACTCTATCAAAATCCAGGCACATGTTGCTGCATTGGAAGATGAACTTGAACAGATACATGATTCGAGAAAGGCATACAATTTTCATATCAATGGTAGTGACACTACTGATTGCCATGAGGTCCAGCAATATATCGACAAACTTGAAGAACTGACCAGTTCCAAGGATTCAGAGGCAAACTTTGGATACACTATGCGTGGTACTCAGGTGAGTGACCATAATGAAGTTCAAAGGTATATAACTCTTCTGGAAAATTCCAATGATATACTCAGGACCAGAGTCAAGGAGTTAGAAGTTAAATACGAAGTGTTGCCTCACAGAAGTGAAACAGGTTCAGGAATATAAGATAAGTTATGAGACAGAAGATTAAGACTATATTATGCATATTGATATGTTCTTTGATGTTTTTTGCCTGTAATAATAAGGAGGCAAAACAGGAAAGTGATACATATCCAATTGCAGTGAGAAGTATAACTGGCAGGACTATGGATGGTGATTCAATCCGAATGTATGGTGGTAAATTCAGATATAAGGACTGGTATAAGACCAAATCCATCGCACCCTTAAGAGACTGTCAAATAGAACAATGTGATGTTGTTTTTGAAAATGGTACTGTTGGTAAACTATATGGAGGCAAGGTAATAATAAACTATACTCATTGGGAACATAAATTCCTAAGCGCAGAAGTTATAAATGGTACTCTTGTAATACAGCCAACAAAATAATTTCTTAAAAAGTGTTAAGAAATTTGGTAGTTCAAAAAAATATTCGTACCTTTGCACTCAGAAACAAAATAATAAACAAAAAAACATTAACAATGGGAAAGATTAATTTCACACGTCAGCACTACGATAAGCTGAAAAGTCTTGCAACAGATATGTTGTTCAAGAATGAGACTATCATGACTTCTATGGGTCAGGTTCTTAATATTACAGAACTCTTGCACACTCAGTCAATAGGTGTACTCAATAATATCCGTATCTCACTTGACAAAAAGCTCGACAGTATCAGCAAGCAGGATGAATGGGTGGCTACAGATGCCCAGCAAGCCAAGTCTGAGAAGCTCAAGAACCAGAGAGAGTTGGTAAACCTTCTCATAGGTTATAAGAGATATACCATGGAGCAGAATGAGTTGAAGGCTCAGAAGGAAAAGCTTTCTGCACAGCTTGAGGAGCTTAAGGAGTCTCAGAAGACCCCAGAGGATAGAATTAAGGAGCTTGCAGATGCTATGGCTGCACTTCAAATCGACCCTGACTTTGAGTAAACTGCTCGTAGTTTTTTAAATCATTTTTATCGTTTAATTTTCAAATTTGTTACTTACAACAATGGTAGAAGTAAAGCTTAACAACAGTAACAAGAATCATTTCTATGGTATGAGGGAGTGTCTCTATCTCTTTCAGAACCTCAATACCAATATCACGGAAGCTATGCTTGACAGAGCATGGGCAGAAGTAAAGGATGACAAGCAGAAGAGGGAGCTCTTTTTCTCCCTTATCTTCTCTATAGGTGATATTACTGCACGTCAGCACAACATCTTCAAGGGTGTTAAGATGGATAATGGCGGTAATGCAAACAGAGATTCTTTCTGGACTATCTTTAATTGGATAAAGGACAGAAATTGGGCTCAGTTCGTAAAGTTCCTCCATGCAGGTCTCTTCAATGAGTATCAGTGTTTCGACACACTGTTCCGTTCACGAGTCAAGACATGTAGCGGTAGGGTAGTTAAGGTGTATGACATCTTTGCTGACCAGACATACCGTAATGAGCTTGCCAACTACGTGTACTCTATTGTTAATGGTAATAATACCTTTAACAAGCACCTTGTGGCTAAGTTCTTGACACTTCCTCGTCCATCAAAGAGAACAGGTCATACCAAGATGCTTGATGAGACAATGGCCGTTATGAAGAATAAGGCCAAGTTCCTTACCAAGCTGTCAGACATGGTAGGTTGGGAGTATGATGGCTACAACTTCATCGGCTATCGTAAGTGGAGAAAGGAATATAACACTAACCTTGAGTCCGTTCTTTTCTCATCAGGTGCTATTAATGGTTTTACTCAGGACCAGTTCTTCAAGTGGCTTGAGCAACTGCCATCACAGGCAAGGTTCAGAGTCAGGAACAAGGTATCCTTCTCTAAGAAGGAAGATGATACTCTCAAGTGGCCAGTTCTTAAGGAGTGGTATAACAAGTGGGAGAATCACAAGGAGGAAATGCAAGCTGAACAGAGAAAGCTTGAGGAGAAGGTTCGACAGGGTGGAGCCTCTGAGGAAGACCTCAAGAAGCTTGCCAAGGTCAAGAAGGAGGCCAAGATTAACACTGGTGCTACAAACTTCAAGGAAATCTATGAGTCCATCCTTAGCGGTAAGGCAGATGCTCTTGCAGTTGAAAGCTTTATCCAGAACAAGGTGAACCTTCCTTATAATAGCCTGGTTATTATTGACGATTCTGGCTCAATGCGTGGGGCACCATTCAACTTTGCCACATTCCTGGCAACTGTATGCTTGATGAAGAACCCTGATGACGAGGCACGAAACCTCGTAGGCTTCTTTGCTAACGATTCACATTGGCATGCTTACATTGATTCAAAAAAGCAGCCAAGCCCAAATAGTATCGTTAGAACTGGAAACATCAAGTGTGAGGCAGAACCTCTCATAGACCCTACACTTAGCTTTATGGAGAACTATAAGCGATTTGATTCTTTTGCTCACTCTGTGTTCAGTTGTCGTGGTACACATATTGATTCAATCGCAAGAGGTCTGAATGAAGCTTGTAAGAGAAATCCTCAGATGCTTGATGCACTCAAGAACTATCCAGTTTGGACCATTGTATCAGATGGTGATTTTAACAATCTGTATAGTCCAGAAGCATCTTTGAATGACCTCATGAGACAGTGCCAGGAGTACTTTGGCTTCAAGCCTTTTATCGTAGGTATCGCTGTTGATATGTATAATAGCACTCCTAAGTATGAAAGGTTTAGCGGTATAGAGAATTTCCTCTACATACCAGCCAACCCTACTCTCATTGAGCAGTTCCTTACAAATTTCAGGGATATGGACACATTCGATGTCTATGCACCACTACAGGGTTTGTACAGGACTAACAGGTATGAACTGGTTCGCCAGAACGTGATTTAAACTTTTTGTGGCCCATAGGAGGTGGGTTTATAAAAAAAATTCACCTCCTATATAAAAAAGTTACGAAAATATTTGGTAGTATCAGATTTTTTTAGTAACTTTGCAAACGGAATTAAGATGTTTTTGTCGTATTCCATTTGATGAAGAAGTCACTTACAATAAGTACTATCTAGAATTATCAGATTGGTTATCTATGCAAGTTCGAGCCTTGTCTTAGGCGTAAGCCTTTGTGGTGGAATTGGTAGACACAATAATGTAAGATGTAGTGACTTAAACACTAAGGAGATGGTGTAATGGTAGCATGCGTTAGCTTAGTGACACTATGTCACTTACAATATCAATGCTTTTTGATTTTGGGTATCCGTGGTGTGGGTTCGAATCCTGCTCTCCTTGCAAATAAAGACACTTACAAAAACAACAAGTTTTCTACGGTGGTTCAAATCCATCATTGTTCGAGCATGAACGATTAGTGTAGCGGTTCACACAAAAACAGTTTAGTGTCTTTCCTCGCTTTGATGGCATTCTGAAAAGGATGCCATTTTTTTTTGTTAAATACTGTTAATAAATTTGGCAATGTCAGATTTTATCCGTACCTTTGTATCATAATTTAAAACTATATTATAGAATGGAAAGACTTAAAAATAAAGAACAACTAACGCCAGGAGGTAAATTTTACTATTATAGTGATGGTAAAGTAGAAGAATACAAGGTTCTATGCTTTGAGCCAGACAATCCAGAGATAATCTACGCCGAAAATCTTGTCACTAATTGTATAGAACGTTTCACTATTAGTGAGCTTATAGAAAATTTAAGGTGGGATGAAAACTGGGAGGTTTATGTTGGTGATTATGATATAGATTTCTTCATCAAGAAGAAAATCGAGTATCATAAGGCAGCGATTCAGGACCTGGAGGCCTTATTAAACGCTAAAAAGTAAAGTACTATGAGGAAATTAAAAGATATAAAATTCAGAGGTAAAACCACTTTCGATTTCACGTGGGTCTATGGTGACTTAATGTATGACAAATTCGATAGTGCTTATATACACAAACCCAATTTTAATCAAAATGGGGTTGACCCTGACACGGTAGGTCAATTCACAGGCTTGTATGACAAGGACGGCAAAGAAATATATGAAGGTGACATCATAGAATTCTACGAAATCGAAAGTTATTGCATTAATCCTGATTGTGAACCTCACCTGATAGGTTATGGAAACCGTCTGGTTAAGCATGCATGTCAGGTTATGTTTGACAACGGAATGTTTTGTGTTGACCTAGAAGGTGATTGTAGAATTAGACCGCTTTTGTATTGTGGTTTACTGGAGGGTGATATAGAAGACTTAAAAGATTGGGTAGAAAATGATGATTATTTTGACACTGATGGGTATGAAATAGACGAATCTATCCTCGGATTCAAAGTGGTCGGAAACATCTTCGATAATCCCGACTTAGATTACGTGTAAATTATGGAAGCAGAGACAGTTACTATACCAAAGGCTCTTTATATGAAACTCCTTCAATACAAGAAGGATTTGATAGCATTGGAGAGGCGGTACATCTTCATGAAAATGGAACCTTTCAAGGATATTGATGATATTCCAGAGATTCCTCTTATTAAGGACAAGAAGGAATATGAAGATGTTGTCGTTAAGAATCTGATTAGATGTGGTGCCATACCAAAAGACAAACTTGAAGTAGGTGCTACATATATCGGAACATGCCGTAATGCAAGCAAAGGAGTATGGAATGGCGAATTCTTTGAAATCGAGAGATATAAATTCGGTGACATATGGAATGATACTGTTGAGCATTTCCAAGATGACAAAGGTTACGACGTATTTGTACCACTAAGAAAAGAGGAGAAATAAATGGAACATAACATTATTGTAACAATAGATGGCATAAGTCATAAACTTGAACATGTGCCCCATGAGTTAGGCTGTAGATATTGTTCTCTTGAACATTTCTGTAGTTCGGAACAACGTACCAACTATGCTGGACTCTGTTATGCTTTCTTAGGGGATGATGCAATGGCCTATCACTTTAACCAGATACAATCAACTGAAATCCCCTCTTTGCAGGATAGAAGTAAAAGTGATACAGGCTATAACGAAGGTATCAAGAAAACTCAAAACACAGGAGGAAATTGAATGGAAAATAAGTATGTTCTCAGGACAAAATTGGGGCAAGAGCTGGTTAAGCATAATTGCGACCCGAAGCTAATTGCAGCACTCAATACTCTTTACGAAGCTGACTTGAAGAAATCTGTCAAATGCTTCTGTGAAACATATTCTGACCTATTGTCAGCGCAAGGGTATGACTTAAATAGTATTAACCAAGAGGTTGTCAGGTTGAAAACCAAATTAGAGGAGAAAATATTATGAGAAAGTATTATTATGTATTGCAGTTTGTATCAGGTGATACAGCATTAGTGATGGGCATAGACGAAGTAGAAGCCATCAGGCTTATTCGTAATAGAGGCTGTACCCAAGAGATAGTTTCAAGTAAGCGGTTCAAGGACCACAATGAGGCTGTTATGTATCAAAGTGAATTAATTAACAATAAAGAATCGGTATGAAAAATAGACCAGAAAATTTAGAGGATTGTAGATTAGCAAATTTAGATGATTTGTTGCTGGAACGTTGGCTCAGACAACGAGAGAGTAAGAAGATAATTTGGGAAACCAAAGACGGTCTCCGATTGCCCATACAGGAAATGACGGACAGTCATCTCAAGAATGCTATTGAGTGTGCCAGGAGACGGATACTCGACGATGCAATAGCTGACAGTAATTGGGTATAGTCTAATAACAAATATACAAAATATGGATAGACAGCAATTCATGCAGCAAGCTGCATTAAGGCTTATTACTGGTGGCTCATCTATGAGCCCAGAAGAAGTATACAAATATACTAAGGAATTGGGTAATTTGTTTTTCCCTGTTGAAAAAGTATCTAAACCAGATGAGGCAGTTGAAACACCATTCCATCCTGGGGATATTATCTGCTACATGTATCGTTCAATTATATTTTGCGATTCTATTCAAGACGATTGTGTGACAAGTAGGTTTGAATATGATATCAAAAATGATTCTTTAGAGGTGTATGATACAGCCAGGTTGTATCTCATGAATCTTTCTAAACCTGCCGATGTTAGCCAAAGGATAAAATTCATAGAGACTTTGTATAAGCATGGCCATTGTATTGACACTGATAACAATTCCATACGTCCATTTCCACAAGAGGGGGACATTATCACAAAGAGGGGTACTCTTTATCCTGTGTTTCAGTTAGGTAAAAAAGCAGTGGGCTGGTATGATGGCTATATGTTCACGTGTTGTGACGATGTTGCCAACAGTGGTTTCTTGACTGATAGTGACATAAGAGAAAACTATGTATTGTTTAGGCCAAAAAAACTTGGTTCAGGAGACCCTTCGAAAGGTGCGTAAACAGAAAAGAGACCATTGAGAGATTAATTCCCTTGATGGTCTCTTTTTGCTTAGAACTTGTGCTGTACAATAACATCAACAGCCTCTTCCAGTGACTTTACTCGTAAGATGTTAAGACTTTTGTCATCGATATACCTATTGTATGGCGTATCAACCATTATTTTCTTGGAATGGTCTGATTCATTGAGAATGAATTCTGGGTTGTCATCAATCAGATAGTCACCATGAACCATCCATTTATCTTTCGTAAAGCAAATATCATCATAATAAAGGTGATGACGGTCAAAGAAATCCAATGTGAACTCCTTGTTCTGTTTGTTGAATTGCCAGGTTACGATAACAACCTTGTAACCTTTCTTATGGAGAAGGTCAAGAGCTTGTTTAACGCCATCGAAAGGCTTAGAAATACACCTAAAAACACCATCTGCATGGTCTTCAAAAAAGAACTGCCATGGTGTACAATTCAACTGTTCCTTGACCTTGGGGAATGACTTGTTAATGTCATAGTCGGTGATTGATTCAGGGCTGATATGTTCCTTGAACTGCCATTGATAGATTTGGCACATTCCACCTATCATGTCCCTTATGACACCATCCACATCTACTTTAACTATTTTACTCATAAGATTCTATATTATGCTTTTGACTTCTTTCTTTTTTATGGGAAAGTTTCTTTTTGGCTGCCTCCCATTTTCTGGCTCCCTTGGTTAACATATTTCCGCTACCAATCTTTGCCTTAATCATTTTCTTAACATTGAACTCACTTGGATTACCAGGAGTCCAAAAATCGGCATAGCCCTCTTTGGCTCTCATTTCCTTGAGATAATCGACCAAGTTCTGTCTCAGCTTTTTCTTTTGGTAGAATTTCTGATTTCTTTGCATGATTCTTTATTTTTGTAGTGCAAAGATACTAAAAAAGAATTTAACAGGCAAAAAAATTATGTTAATTTTTATTAATTAATTTGGTAGATTAAAATATTATCATTACTTTTGCAAACGGAAAGTTAAATCAAACAAACAAAATGTTTAATTAAAAGTTAATGACTATGTCACAAAAAATAGACTATTTTTGCTACGGCACAGAGACAGGAGAAGGGGTAATTGCAGCCCTTAAGGACAAGGGTGCCCAAAACTTCGAATGTCATAAAGGCAAAGATTCAACAACTGGCCCAGTAATATACTATACCGAATATTTCGGGGAGACAGGTATGTGCATTAAGTGTTTGAGGGCGGTAGACAATCAACAACTCTTTGGGATAATAACCAAATATTACACCAAGCTTGAGCCCGTCCCTACACCTTCTTACAGAGTACCCCGTGGTGACCACTATTATTTTTTAAGTGGCTCATTCACTAAGATTCGCATCGTCGAAGACGTAGACCTAAGAACGGAGAATGATGATTTTCGTGCTCAAACAGGTAATTATTTTTATTCACAAGAAGAAGGCTTGAAGGCTAAAGAAGCTATTGGTCAAATATTTGCACAGAATATAGCAAAGTTAATAAATTATGGAAAATAAGAAGAAAAATAAATTCGGTTATAACCCAGTCTATTGTTGGGCCACCTTAACAGGTGAGAATGTCATACATCAGCTTGAATTGTGTGGAGGAAAGAATGTTTGGCTTTATGACGGTAAACCAATACGGGTTGATGGCGAATGCCAGAGGACTCTCTACTACCTATTACCAGACGGTACTATTGAATGCTTAACCAATGAATCCCAAGATGAGCCTAAGTACCAAATGATTATGGCTTTGTACACAGAAGTCCAGCCAAAAATAGCACGTTGGAGAGCAAAAATGTATGAGGAATATTACACAATTGCCATGGATTCGGAAAAATGTAAAATTAAGGTTGTGTGTATCAGGGATGAATATAAAGATTTCGATGACAAACAGTACAAGTTTGGTAACTACTTTGCAACTAAGGAAGAGGCTGTTGAATGTCAAAAACGCATCATTGACATATTCACTCAACATGTTGTCAAAGAAGCACGAAAAGCCAAAGGCAAATAGAAACATATAATTTCAAAATATGACAAAGAAAAAATACGAATTAACGGGTGAAGTCCTGAAACATGCTGGTCGTGTACTTTATAGAATTAAGGCCGTGTCAAGTTTTGGTGATGTCAAAGAAGGGGACCTTGGCGGTTGGGTAGAGTCGGAAGACAATCTATCCCAAGAGGGCAAATGCTGGCTCTATGGCGAATCCAAAGCCTATGAAAGGGCAATGGTTAGTGGTGATGCTGCCTTGTTTGGTGAAGCTGAGGTTTATAATCTTGCACAAGTAAATGACCAGGCACGAGTTTTTGACAATGCAAAGGTCTATGGCTGCTCAAAGGTCTATGAAAATGCAAAAATTTGTGACTTTGCGGAGATATGTGACTATGCTCGTATATCTGGCGATGCAATGATTAGTGGTCATGCCAAAGTTTACCATTGGGCTCAGGTTTGGGAAAACGCACATGTTTATGGGGATGCCTCTGTTTATGACGAGGCACGTGTACGAGGAGATGCAAGGATTTTTGGAAAGGCGAAAATTCATGAACATGCGTTTATATACGGCCAGGCAAATGTATATGGAGAGGCTGAGGTTTTAGGTTGTGCACAGGCGTTTGAAAATGCAGATGTATATGATAATGCACTGCTTGATAATGATGCCAAGGTCTATGGGAATGCAAAAATACGTGGTGAGAGCCGTATCTATGGGAAGGCTCGAATTGATGGTGATGCAGATGTTTGTGACAGTAATGTTTATGGACATGCATGCATAACCGACCATGCAGTCATTATAGATTCCACAATTTATTTTTCTGTCAACATTAGTGGCCATGCACATATCACGAAAGCTGTTGTTCAAAGAGATTCCGATTATATGGTATTCCGTAATTCATGGAGTAGTGGAAGGTGGTTTACATGGACAAGAAGCAACAATATGTGGAATGTCGGCTGTTTCTTTGGTACTGGCAAGGAGTTAATAAAAAAGGCATACAGGGATAACGCTCTTAAAGGACAGTGTTATGAGTCAGTTGTCAAGCTTGTTGACAAAATTGACTACCTGCAAAAGCCAAACAAGACCTGGTATGACCGTTTAATGTATTTTATAAGAAAATTATGAAATCAGAAGCTATGCTAGGGACAATATTTGATGGCTTGGTAGTATTGGACCATTCTGAATCTCCATGTCCTAATAGCGAAGACGTGCCAGAGATTAACCTTGCTCCAGCCAATCCAGAGAGTGTTGTGAGATTTTGGTTTGGTGGGATGCCTTCGGGTTATGATTGGATTCCAGATAAAAATCAAGGGGATAACAATTAGTTATCCTCTTTTTTGTTAAAGAGTGTTAACAAATTTGGTGATACCAAATAAAATTTGTATCTTTGCAATCGAAAAATTAAAACAATTGACAAACAATACAGTTATGTGTTTATACAAAGATAAAATAGTCAGTAATGGATGGTGGTATACAGAAATCCCTTCGGGGGATTATATCACTTCCTACAAGGTATTGATAATTAACAAGAGGGATGGGGCACTCTTACCACCATACCAGAATAATGGTTTTCATTATAGAAAAGGAGAGCTTGCCACCAGTCAAGTGGGGTTCACTGATTATTCCTGTCTGACTCGAAGATATGACATGGTGGGGGCAGGTTTACACTCTTACGAGAACAAAAAAGATGCTTACCATCTCATGAGATTCTTAAGTAGAATGAATAAAGATGTACGCTACGGTGTATTCAAATGTAAAATACCTCACACTAAGACCTTCTTTAGAGGAAGATGTGGTGGGGGTAGCAATGACCCGATTGGCTATGTTTCAGACAAATTAATCGTAGTTAAGCAAGACAAGTGCTGGCTTTATGAGATTAAGAGAATTTATCAATCACTTAGAAAGTTCTTCAAAGAAGAAGAGATATAAAGGTTAAGCGCAGAGTCAGCGAATTCTGGGGCTATATCGAGAGTATTAAAAAATACAAGATTGATGAGTTTCACCATTGGATTAATAGAATTGATAAGTCTTGTTAAAAATACAATATTATGGATAAACTTTCATACGAAATAGCAGTGAACGTTCTTGGCAAGTCGTATCGGATTTGCAACAAGAAATATAGTGGTGCATCTATATGTGATGTTTGCGACCTTTCGGGTGTGTGTAACGAGCATATGTGGGAAGGCCAGGCTCCATGTAGACGTTTGAATCTTCATGGCGATGAACGCTTTGTTGAAGTAAAGTAGTATGAGAACTTGCGATGATTGTAAATTTGCCATCTGGGATTACAGGGTCTTCTGTGACTACACGACTCCGAACTATACAAAGAAATAAAACCAATTAAATCAGAATAAAAATGGAAATACAGGTAACAAGAACAACAAAGTACGATGTTGGTGATGTCGTATTTTACATGCATGAGAACAGTGTTAAGCAGGGAGTGGTATTGAAAGTTATATACAAGAAAGAATATAACTCACTATACCTGGACGATGAGGATACATGTTTTCTATCAGCATTAGCGACGAAAAAAGCATATCAAACGCCTGATGAGAAAGTGGAATACGTTGTTTCCATGTGCGTAAACACAGGTGGTAATGTGATATATCGCAGACAAAATCTGACAACATTATCTGAATCTCAGGTATTCAGCACTAAAGAAGACCTTTTGAAATCACTTTAATCTTTTAATCAGATGGATATATTAGAGTATAAGGCTGTTGAAAGAGTGAATGAGCTCTTGGCAGGTGAAATCATGTTTTTGGAGAATACCGAAGTGGTGGTTCTTTCAGATGCAGAGAGATGCTATATTCAAGGCTATAAGGATGCCATAGAAAAAGCTTGTAAAGCGATAAAACAAGAACTGCATGATACTAATGCCTTCGTGGAGTCATTGAACCCCACAAAGCGCATAGAGGAAGTAGTGGAAGGTGTCCGTCACGAATTGGAGGGATAGACTATGGATGGTTTAACATTAGACACCATTCTGGATTATCTATTAATAATCTGTGGTGTCCTTGGATTTGGGGCTATTGGCATATTCAACATATTGCTATGCATCTATCTTTACAAGGACACAATTAAAACAAACAAAATTAGCTATGAAAGCAAAGGTTAAAGAAACAGGTGAGGTTGTTGAAGTGAAATGTACTCGCACTGCAATGTATTCAACAGTGGATATGTCTGGCGAGGGTGACACTCAGAACTACGAAGAGACCGAACTTGAATTCATTGGGGAGGATTCGCACAGAAACGATATCACTCTTGCCAATGCCTATGATACCATTGAGAAGTTAAGGAATGAGCAAGCATTGGATGCCATGTACTTAGACAGTGTGAGGGATGATTGTAAGTTCTACAAAGCTCTGTTTAACTACCTCATTAATGATGCTGTCGGAGATAAACTGTCTGTAATAGAAACTCTTGAAAAGAATTGGTACAATCGGTTAGAAGGTAACGTCCAAGTTACCAAGTCTCTAAACGATAAACAAGAACTGATTCTCGAATTCGCCGATAGTAAAGGTGACAAGTATAAAGCAAAATGGATGCCATCTGAGGGGTATGCTTCTTATCAGACTTGTGTTTGTGCAGAGGACGATTATAGTGGTTATCTGCTATTCCCGACATATAAGGACAATGAATACTTCTGTGTGTATTATCAATGTTAAACCATCAAAGATTATTAATTATGAAAGCAAGAGTCAAAGAAACAGGTGAGATAATTGATGTACAGTGTTTGTACTCTGTAAGGTATTCCAGATTGGATGCCAATCATAAGATAATTGAAGAGTACGACGAGGATGAGCTTGAACTTCTCCCAATCGAACCAAAGAAGAAGATGGTCTCTCTTGACAAGGTATGTGAGTACTGGGAGCCAAGATTGACAGATTTGGCAGGTTACAATATGAGTGGGGAAATGTTAGCGAATTTTCGTAAGGACATGGAGGAAGAGGCATGAAGATAACTATCCCTACCTTAACAGATACAACAGTAAAACTGTTTGTAGATGGAAAATATGTTGGCGATGTCACTTCGGAACAATTCAATAAAATTAGAATTGACGTTGTACAATACATTGTTGATACTAGTGATACGTCTGTTCTTGACACGTTTTATGTGATTGGTCATAAAGATACCAATACAGAGATGGGTGAGGAAATTAAAATCACTATGGATGAATTTGGAAATCTTTCTGATTTGCCTTGGGAGATGGCTCATGTAAGAAGAGATATGTTCAAACTCATACAACTTGGCAAACAATTAAGACCGTCAACATTCAAATAAATCACTATGGCAGCAGCATAATGCATATAAAAGAATCTTTTCATCTAACAGGATGAGAAGATTTTTTGTTAATAATAGTTAATATATTTGGTAATATTGAATATTTGTTATATCTTTGCATCAGAAATTCAAAAGAAACAAAAATATGGGAATAGAAATCACAAGCATTGAACAAAGCAGAAAACTGCTTGAAATGGGCATTTCGCCTGACACGGCAGATGTGTGGTATGATATCGTAACACCTGTGCCAAAAGCAGATTCAGATAGGCTATTGGACACTAAGCCTTATTGGGATATCTGTGTCAAAAAGCCAGCCCGTGTAAATACGGAGTCAGAAAGCCATGAAATCCTACCTGCCTGGAGTGTGGGAGGGTTGTTGAAATTGCTTGTCTATGATTTCAATAAGACAACAAACATTGAAATCACCATGGAGAAAGATGGAAGTGGTTTTTTGGATGGGACAATAAGAGATGCCTGGGATGGTGAATTCTATAATAACCATGAATGCAAGTCATTGATTGACTTGGCAGTGGAATTGGTTCTACACAGAGAAAGGAGGTACTAATGGAGAATATGGTCACTATATCCGAAGAGAGGTATAAACAGTTGCTGGCAATTGAGGAGGCTTACCTCGGTAAACGAAACGACATCCCTCAAATAGGTGAGGTTTCACAACCTTATATAGACACCGAAAACTATCGTTTAAAAGAACCCCCAAAACCTTGGGTTTGGGGATAATAAAAAACAAAGACACATGAAAAGAAAAGAAGAAATATTACAAGCAGCAGAAAAAAGCGTATTGGGCTATCATCCTGCTATACAGAAGATGTGTACCGAATGTTTTATAGAAGGTGCCGAGTGGTCTGATGCTAATCCAGATAAAAAACACGTCTATACCAAGCGTGAACTGATGGACATGAAATTCGCCTTCACTCTTAACGGTGACATCGTAACCCCAGAAGAGATGAGGAAGGACTTGCATCTCCTGATTAAGCATGAGAAAGAACAACAGCTTAAAAAGGTTATGAAATTGTTGGAAAACATTGCCTTTAAATATGTTGAAACATATGGCAGTGAATATGAAGGCTATGATACGCAAGGCTTGTTAGAAGAGCTCAAAAAAGGATTGGAGGAATAGATATGGCGCAGAAAACACAAGAAGAATTGAAAAAGGAACTTGAGGCACTATATCCCAATATGACTAAGAGAGTAGTCTATACAAGCGAAAAAACGGTTGTTGACAATGTAGGTAGCGTACAATATTTTGAAATCACCCAAATACCTTATAGGGTTAAAGGAATGAGAGATTTCAAATTTAGGAACTACACGGAATTTCCTAATGGTATAAGAAATGAACGCATAGGGGATATTACTATCCTTCAACTAAGAAATCTATTGGGGCTACTAAAGAAAATGGAAGCTGATGGTTTTTTGGATGAAGTTTATGTAAAAGAATAGGAATGAATATGATTAAAGCAGCAGAACTTCAAATAGGCGATTGGGTAGTGTATAACGGCAATAAGTACCAAGTTACTTATCTATACTGCCGTCCTCTACCTGATGGTACTCTCCCTGCCAACGAGGTGGGATTTACCCATAAAGAAGATTTTTGGGTTAACGGAGGAAGTGTAGAACCGATTCCTCTTACAGAGGATATATTAAAGCTGAATGGTTTTGTACTCGACGATGGCAACTATTATTGTTGTATCAATGGTGATGATTTTTGGGTGAGACTTCCAAAAGAGAACACCTTGTATCCTTATGTCGATATTACGTACTATTCTCTATTTTACATGCCAGAAGATGTAACAGAGGTATCTCACTCGAATGAGTTGCATTTCCCCCGAATGGCATACGTTCATCAACTCCAACAAGTGTTGCGAATTTGTGGTTTGGGTGATTTTGCAAATAACCTCAAAATACAATAAAATTATGAATCAGTCAAATATGAATTTTAGGCAGCAGGTAGAATGCCTTAAGGAACGTTTACATGATATCTTAGATGGTGAAATGGGCCATTGGGATATTGATTGTGGAGTCTTTGAGACCGCTTTACGAGAGTTTGCCGATGAATTAGAAATCGAATAGGCATGGATAAGAAACATCGTATCAATAGTACATGGGAGGATATTGGCTTGCGTGAAGCGATAATCAACAAATTGAACGTCATTCACGAAGTCAGGCACCAATTCAACGGAATTGATTCTATTTCTCAGATAGAGGAAATGCTTTGGGGTAATCTGCATGAAGTTGAAAACAGAATAATAGAAAACATAAAATAATATGGCAAAGATTAAGCAATGCCCAGATAGTGATTTATGGACCCCTCAGTGCAGAACATGCATTGATTGGTACGACTGTTATCGAGATGACGGTCCCAATCCAGAAGCAACGTCGTTTTGTCTTCGTAGTGATTGTGAGCATATACGCCACAAGCATTCTCTGGGTGAGGATGTTACATGCCGTTGGTTTATGGAACTTTAATTGCAACAAGTAAAATATGGCGGTAAAGCGTTGGAGGGCTGATATTGGAAAATCCTATTATTGTTTAGCCGACACATCATCAGGTGTTAGGATTGTTGAAGTGAAAGACGTTCGTAGTAGGCTTGATGATAATAGATATGAGCTTGGTAATTACTTCAAGGATAAGAATCCACCGATATGTTTACACGCATATCCGATTTTGCAATTATTGAAGGAAGGTTACGACGTGTATGCTTTTAACGAAAAAATGGAGGAATAGGCTATGACACAAAAAGAAAGAGAAATCTTATTCAAAGACCTTAGTGGTAGATTGCCGTATGGTGTAATCGTAGATTACAAGGAGAACGAGTATGATTCCCGTGATTGGAAGATTTCTACATTACACGCTCCTGCATATAGTCAGAGTGGTAGTCTGATAAGCACAGACTATGATGGTTGGATTGAATATGAAGAGTATCACGGATGCGGTATGTCAACAGGTTCAAGAACATTTAAGATTGAACAACATAAGCCGTACCTAAGACCCTTGTCAAGCATGACAGAAAAGGAGAAGAAAAAATTCCTTGATGCTGACATGGATGACTTGAAGATTTGTAGTGAAGCTATGCTAAAGAAGCTACAAATGAACAGTAACGAAGAAACAATATATGGTATGTATCATCATATCGATTGGTTAGACAAGTACATGTTTGACTATAGAGGTTTAATCCCAATGGGCCTTGCGCTAGAGGCTCCAGAAGGAATGTATCAAATGGAGGAATAAAGATGTTATTCAAAGCTATATTCTATGGAAAAGAGCACCGCAAGCCGTATAGTAATAGGTGTCTCAGGAAAAATGGTTGGTACTGTCTTTGTGATTTTAGTCACAACCCAGATACCCAAGACCCATTAGTGAAGAGTGATAGGTTGCACAGCAATCGTAAGAGAGAAGTCGCTTCCTATTACGATGTCCGAGAATATGGCTATGTGAAATCGTCGTTCAGAATAAAGAATGTCAATTTAATGGAGGAATAAACAATGAAGAATATTATGTTATTAATACTCACAACCTTGATAATGGTTGGGTGTATTGATGAAGAAGAAAGAGAAGAGGCAGAAAGATTGGAGGGCTTTAATATTGTCGTTATTGATAGTTGTGAGTATCTAAAAAGGGACGATGCAATGGGATATCAAGGTTATGGATATTTTGCTCACAAAGGCAACTGTCGTTTCTGTCAAGAACGTAAGCAAAAAGAATTGGAAAAGTTAAAAATAGAATTAAAAGAGAAATAATTATGGACTACGAACAGAAATATAAGGAAGCTCTTGATAGGGCAAAGAAATGGCGTAACGCACCAAACTCTGATAAAATCCCTACTTATGCTAATAGAGTTATCGAGGAAATTTTTCCAGAACTCAAAGAGAGTGAGGACGAAAAGATTAGGAAAGCAATTATATTGTTCTTTGAACTTCAAGATGACAACACTACTTATTCTTTTGTACCCAAGAAAGATATTCTTGCCTGGCTTGAAAAGCAAGGTGAGCAGAAGTCTGTTTCTATTACAGATGAATGGATTGATGATTACTGGCAACATCATAAAGTGATTAATCCTGACTCCTACAATAAAGGTGAAGAGATTCAATTTGACTATCAAGGTTTCGTAAGTTTCTGCAAATATATTACAAGACTTGCTTGTCTTGAAAAGCAAGGTGAGAAGTCACAAAGTGAATCATCACTTGAAACAATCAACGAAGAAAAGCTTGAATCAAAGTTTAATGTTGGTGATTGGGTAGTATATTGTGGTAAAACTTGTAAAATTACAGGATTACATAATGGTGTTTTCACGATAACAAACCAAGACGGCAGTTATTTCTTCAATCAAGTTGAATCTACAACTGAACCAGTTTTTCATCTCTGGACCATCGATGATGCAAAGGACGGTGATGTTCTTTGTGCAAACTATGGTGGAGCAAAGCCTTTTATATTCAGTGAAAACAATTATTGTTCTGCATATTGTGCCCTCAATTCATTTGGTGAATTTATATTGGAACCTGCTGAATGGTTAGTTAAAGCAGGTGTATCTCCTGCAACCAAAGAACAACGTGATACTCTGTTCCAAAGGATGAAAGAAGCAGGTTATGAGTGGGATGAAAATAAAAAGGAGCTAATAAAGTTATAAGATATGAAAGAACTTAGTATAGAACAGAAAGCCAAACGCTATGATGAGGCACTTGCAAGGGCAAGAGAAATACACAGTGAAGGTAAAGCACAGTGCCATAACGTTATGACAAAGGTTTTCCCCGAAATCAAAGAGATTGAGGATGAAAGAATTAGGAGACTAATTATCAAGCACTTCAAGGAGATTGCTAACAGCAATGAGCAGTCTTGGAAAAACCTTGACATCCCATATATTCTTGCCTGGCTTGAAAAGCAAGGTGAAACAAATATCAAAAATAATAATCCAGTTAAAATAGAATCTGATAAATTCTACTTCTGCATCAAAGATTATTTTGCAGGCGGTTGTTGTCGTTCCAAAAATGGCGATGTGGTTTTGGCTAAAAACGGTATGAATATGATGGGGCTTTCTCCAAAAGAAGCATCAGAATATTTTATACCAATCAACCCTTTCAATGAATATGTTGTTGCCTGGCTTGAAAAGCAAGGTGAACCCATTGACAAGATAGTAAAAAGGGCTATGAATGAAAAACAAAGAGTCCTTCTCACTGAAACAAATGGTGATGCAAATATAGATTGGGATACTCGTAGCCTTCAAGATGTAAAATCACTGTTGGAGTATGGCTTAGATTACATTAAGAAACTCGAAAAACAGGATAAGCAAAACATTGATGATAAGGTTGAATTAAAGTATAAAGATGGTGATTGGATTGTATATGACAATAATGTCTATAAAATAGTCAATATACCGCATGGTAAATATTATGAATGTCTTGGGATTGATAATACAATTCGTGTGTATAATCATCTTATTGATAATAAATCCCATCTTTGGGCAATCGAAGATGCAACGGAGGGTGATGTGCTTACTGTTGATTGGTATCAGGGTGATGATTCTTGGGAAAAAATCATAATTTTCAAGAAATATCATAATAAAGGCATAGAAGGATTGATTAATGCATCATGTGTTGAAGGGTATGGTAATACATTCAAAAATAGAAAAATGGCATTTGTCGAAGAAGTACCATATTATTCTAAAACATGGACAGACAATTTACATCCAGCAACTAAAGAACAGCGTAATCTTTTGTTTCAAAGAATGAAAGAAGCAGGTTATGAGTGGGATGCCGAGCAAAAAGAGTTGAAAAAGATTCAACAGAAGCCTACTTGGAGTGAAGAGGATGAAAATTCCCTTTTGGATGTACTATGGTGTTGTAAAAAGGTTGCAAGCATTGCAAAAGATGAAAATGAAATGGGTACTGTCTGGTGTGCAGAACGATGGCTCAATTCTCTCAAAGAGAGATACACTTGGAAGCCTACTGAAAAGCAAATTAACGCAATAAGGCTTGCAAGAAGTTTCGTGACAGATGATTTTGGTAATAATCCAACTCTATCAGAAACACTTCTCGACTTGGAAAAACAATTAAAGAAAATAATGGAGGTATAAAGTATGAAAGAACTATCAATAGAAGAGAAATCCAAACGTTATGAAAAAGCTTTAGATGAGGCTAAAGCAATTCATAAAGCTATAAGAAAAGATTTAAAGCCAGTTATCGAACAAATCTTTCCCGAACTCATAGAAACTGAGGATGAAAGGATAAGGAAAGAGATAACAGACTTTATAAGAAGGAAATTTGAAAACTCATGTTCACCAACACCATCCAAAACTACATTGGCTAATTGGATTACTTGGCTTGAACAGCAAGGCGAGAAGAAGCCAGGAGAAGATTCTCTAACTCTTGAAGAGTTTGAAAATGCTTTTATTACTAAAGCAAAACAATATGATATAGACCTCCCTAATCGTAGTTGGGATATTCATGCCTTATGCAAAGAATTATACTCACTAAAGCATAAGCCAAAGCAAGGTGAGCAGAATCCTGCTGATAAGGTTGAACCAAAGTTTCATGAAGGAGATTGGCTTGTTACTGATAAAGGTGATACAGTCCAAATTGGGATAGTCAACAACGACTATTACACCATAGGTAATGGAATGCTTTTTAACATGTCTTATGTAGATACATGTTGGCATTTGTGGACTATCGAAGATGCAAAGGACGGTGATGTGCTTCGTCTTGGCTATGTAATTGCAATATTCAAAAAATATATTGGTCAAAATAATTGTATATGCTATTGTTCTTATGTTAAAGGTGTAGGTTTTGAAGTTCCAATTAAAAATGGAGAAGATAATGTCTATGGTTGTAGAAATACTACTCCAGCCTCCAAAGAAGAGCGTGACCTCTTATTCCAAAAAATGAAAGAAGCAGACTATGAATGGGATGCTAACAAAAAAGAACTAAAAAAGTTATAAGATATGAAAGCATATACAGACTTGACACAAAGCAAGAAACTTGCTGAGATACTGCCGCTTGAGAGTGCGGATATGTATTATCGTGATTGGAAAAGAATGACAAAATATATTCACATTGCTCATGTTGGAAGTGCTGATGAGAAGGATTTGCCTTGTTGGTCTTTAGCAGCGTTGCTTGAAGTATATCCTATGTGCGTAGGCAGGGATTTAGGAATGTATTGCTGTTGGGTAAACACTAAAAGTATGTGTTTAAGGCATTTTGACAATCCTGTCGATGCTTGCGTAGATATGGTATTTGCATTGAAAGAAAGGAATATAATATGAAAACAACAGAACTTCAAATATTCGATTGGGTTAAAATCAATCATAATCAGAAAAAAGTAAAAGTAAAGGCTGTTTATGAAAATCTGATAGAAACCACTTCTGTTAGTCCTCTTATGGGAGACGAAGTAAGTCCTATCCCTCTCACATTTGAAATTCTTGAAAAAAATGGATTTGAGTTAAATGGAGAACTGCCTTTTCGTAAAGAGTTTCGACTTTGTATCAATAAAGATACAGAAGATGAACGTTATCTTTTTGTAGATTTCCATCACAAGAGAGATTTTATTATATTGACTTATCAATCCTATACAGGACATGATAATGGCACCAATGGAATAGTTATTAACCATTGCGGTGTACATCAATTCCAACATGCTCTTAGAATATGTGGCTTGGATGAACTTGCAGATAATCTCAAATTGGAGGAATGAATATGAAAGCATACAAAGCATGGGTAGCACGAGATAAAGATGGGTTCTTAATGATATATAATCGTTGCCCCACAAAAAACAATGAAACTGGGTTATGGGAAATAAAGAGTCCCTTGAGTCCTTTTTACTCTATGGGTTTTATTGAAAACGCATTACCCGATGGTATCGACCCAAAATGGGAGGATGAAGAACCTATTGAAGTTGAACTTAAAATAGAGAAACTATGAAATCGTATACAGACATAGAACAATCCAAAAAGTTGGCAGAGATACTGCCATTAGAGAGTGCGGATATGTTTTACCGTGACAATGGAATAGATGTAAAACTTATATGGGAACATATTGCTCAAAAAGTAACAAATCCTTGTTGGAGTCTTGCAGCATTGCTTGATGCCCTACCAAAAATATATAATTTAAAACCAATATTAGACTTAGAAGAAAATTCTATTCTATATAGTGGTATTGACATTTATGTACATGCAGACAATCCTATTGATGCTTGCGTAGACATGATTTTTAAACTCAAAGAAAAGAATTTATTATGAAACAAGAAGATAAAGACTTGCTGTTAAGGTACCTGTGTATGGCATTGCCGTATGGATTGATTTGTTCAATCTATCGAATAGATGATTGGAATGTCGGTTGGAGGGACGAAAATTTAACTGGCTATTTCGATAATGGGACGGCATATGAATTTTATTTTGGTAAATCTCCCATTTCTATTGATAATGACATTTCTAAAATTAAGCCATATCTCCGTCCAATGTCTTCAATGACTGAAAAAGAAAAGAAAGAGTATAGAAGAACCCAAATTATAAAATGGGTTAAAAGTGTTGATTGCACAGGTGGAGGATATTATGAATATAAAGACACTCTTAAAACATATGATTGGCTTAAGAAACATCATTTTGATTTCATGGGATTAATCCCAAGAAATTTGGCTATCGAAGTTACAGAAAAAAATAATCCATACAACTTAACGGAGGAATAATTATGATACAGTACATAGACAAAGATGCGTTAATAGCGGAGATAAACAAACGTATAATAGATGCACCAATAAATTACGTTGGGCATCAGCGAGTTTGGGCTTATAATGATGTTAAAGACATTCTCAACACCCTTGAAGTAATAGACCCATATGCATTGTGTATACAATATCCAAGTATAGAAGATGGCATTAAATCTCATGCCGAAGTATATTCTTTCAACATAGAAAGCAAGTTATTCAATCAATTAACGAAAGAACAGCAAGTATTGTGGAGAAAGGAAATAGAACAGGCTTGTATTAGTGGTGGCGAGGCTGGTGTTGAACTTGCAAGAGACCCTCGTTACAAGGAAAACCTCGAAGTGAAAGAAATGGAGGAATAAATATGGGGTATTTTGTTTGCCAACACTGTGGAGCACACCTTCACGACAGTAAAGTAAAGGATTTATATCAATGGGATGACAAAGACTCAATAGGATGGTCTTATGTATGCCCTCGTTGTGGTGAAGAAAATTATAAAGAAATCAAGATATAATAGATATGAAACAAGAAGATAAAGAGTTGCTATTAAGGTACCTGTGTATGGCATTGCCTTATAAAGTAAAAGTCTGTCTCTATGAACAAGAGACATGCATTTTATTGGGTATTGATGGCTGTGACGTGTATTTAGATGTTGATTCTGACCCATTTCGTATAGAAAGTATAAAGCCATACCTTCGCCCAATGTCAAGTATGACAGAGGAAGAGGAAGAAGAGTTTGTTTCATTTACAGATACAATGTTTAGATATGGTAAAGATAATAACCTTTGTTGTTTGCCATTAGATGCTATTCATTGGCTTCTTGAACACCATTTCGACTTCATGGGCCTCATCCCAAAAGGTCTTGTATTGGAAGTTACAGAAAAAAATAACCCTTATAAATAAAATAACGGAGGAATAGATATGATACCACCAAGTAATTGCCCTTATAAAGATTTGGCAAGCCTTCCTTGTTGGACATGCCAATGGCATAATGCAGACATGGACACTTGTAATCTTTCGCTAGGCCATACAGCCTCAAGCATAGGAACGGCTGCAACAATTGCCCAAAGCCAATCTTTTGAAGACAGGCTTAGAGCCTATGAAAATGAACGCAAAAAGCTACTTGCGTTATCGAAAGAGGAATTAGTGAATCTAATCATCCATCGTCCTACGTTATATTAAAAACATTAGAACTATGAATAAAAGTAAATTAAAATCAACGGATTTCATGGTTGGTGATTGGGTTCGATGGAAGGATAAATACGTTCAGATTGCTGCAATTAGCGGTATCGTGTATTCCTTCGGACACATAGATGTAGAACTTGCACATTGCGGTAGCGGACTCATCGAGAGACATGACCTCAAGAGCATTTCACCTATTCCACTTACGCCTGAGATATTGAAGGCTAATGGGTTTAAGGAATATGAAGAAGATAATCATAATGAATATGTTTATGAAAAGTGCGATGGCACAAGTTACTATGAAATAGTGATTAGTTGGAGGGATTCATACGACAATGGTGCATTAGATGCGTTCAATCATGTTCAATGGGATGAATGTTGGAAAATAAACATTGAAAGCGAAGGTAGCTACAATAAGGGGTGGTGTAAGACTATCTACTTTCATGAACTTCAACATGCACTTCGTCTCTGCGGACTTCACGAGTTGGCTGATAACTTTAAAGTAGAATAATTATGACACAGGAAGAAAAAGAACTATTAAAAGACCTCAGTGCAAGGTGGCTGTATGGTACAATTGTATCTGTTACTGACGGAACTATCAAATTTAACGCTTATATTGAATCTGTTAGCCATAAAAGTATACAAGTTTCACCTGTTAGTGATTCTAATTTTACTGCATATACTTTTTATAAAATAAGTGAAGTTAAGCCATATCTTCGTCCTTTGTCAGCAATGACAGAGGAAGAACTCATAAACTTGAATTGTATTTGTTATCACAATATCAGTATTCAAGACGATATGCTGTGTGGCTATATATGCTGTGGAGAGTTGGAGGATGTATTTGATTACCTTAACTCAATCCATGTAGATTATCGAGGATTAATTCCAAAAGGCCTTGCTTTGGAGGCTCCAGAAGACATGTATAAATTTGAATAAACAAGAAATATGATTAAGATAGAAATTCCAACATCATTCCAAGATATAAAGAATCTCTGGAATGCAAAAGTCAGTATCAGGCATAGACATAACAGCCAAGAGGTTGAAAAATTAACTGCATTTTTTGTAGAGTCAATCCTTAGTGGCAGGTGGAGTGAGGTGTCGGATGGTGAGGTCGTTAAGTGGACCGAAAAAGACAAGAAACAATTCACCGAAGAAATGAAGAAAGAGATGTATAAGTGTATATGCCGACTTAAATAAATCATTATGCTTTGGCATGGATTAACATATAGAAGAATCTTTCCATCTAATAAGGTGGGAAGATTTTTTGTTAATTAGTGTTAATAAATTTGGTGGTCTGAAATATATTGTCTATCTTTGCATCAGAAACAAAATAATAAACAAAAAAAACATTAACAATGGGAAATCTATATAATCTCTTAAACGGAGTAAACCCAGCTACATTTTTTATTCTTCCAATGCTGGGTAAGCACCCTGACGAGTATCCACGTTTCCGTGATTGTTTTGTTAACAAGGACAATCAGATAGTGGTTTATACCAGGGTAGGTGGTGGCAACCGTAATAGTGGCTATGGCGAGGAAGAGCTATATAAGCATCCAGACTTTGTTAGGACGTATGATGATGACTTTGACAATACCTATGGGTATTATGTCTTCAACGTGCCAGAAAAGTGGAAAGAGGACTTTGACAAGTTCTTCAAGAAGCAGAAGCCTTCCGAGGAATACATAGAGCATGTTTGTTCTATCTATCCAAAGATTACAGGTGAAATAAAAGAAATATTTAGCCGATTCGGGGAAAACGACAACAACAAACAGTCATAAAAGCAAGAATAACTATGGTAAATAAACTATCCGAGAGACATGCTGGTCAAGTTGAAGATGGCTATAAGTATATTGTTGTCTGCCCCTGTTGTGGGACACTCCTTAATTTCAGCCAAGTTGATGTCTACAAAAGCAAGGACAGTGGCTTAATCACCCAAGAGTACATCGACTGTCCTGAATGTAATGAGAGTATTCAATTGGATGAGAATTATTATTTCAGCTAAAAAGGAGGAATAGATATGAGACTAAGCGAAATTAGCAAATACCACATATCCATACAAAGGAAAAAATACTGGAATAGAGTGAATAAACGCTATAAAGAGGAAGACTACTTTGTGTGGAAGGAAGGATGGGATGCAGCAATCCGATTCCTAAGCAAAATGGAGGACAAAGACACATTCTGTTGTCATTGCGGTAAGGCTATTGCACTCGAAGAGATGGAATGGTTCGGAGAAGACGTGTTCTGTAAAAAGTGTTTCAGGAAATTATATAAGTAGTCAAGCAATGGAGGACTAGATATGACACAAAAAGAAAGAGAAATATTGTGGTCTTGTATTGATGACATAGTCAATTCTGATGAGCAAACAGATGCTTTGGTTTCATTATTCAATGAAGTAAAGAGGATGATTCATTATAAACACAAAGAGGGATAGATATGACAAGTGACAGATGTAAGGGAATGTATAACTTTAATCATTAATCATAACATCAATGGAAATATTTTCAAACAATAATATAGCATTGTTCTATGCAATAGGCTGTCTGTGGACGTTACTGACAATTATTGCTGACAGGAAGTATGATAGGGGTAATTGTACTTTCGGCAAGACAAAGACACAATTTGTGATATCATCCATTATCTTTATCCTTCTTTCATGGACTTTTTTCTTACCGCTATGGATAAAGCACCGTTGGATACCTGACAATAAGAATGAGTTTAAGCAAATAAAGGAAGAGCTAAAAAGAATTCCAGGCATACCGTTCTTACTTAGATTGGTAAACCCTTCATATTCTTATTGTGAGATTTGTGGATTGCCTTGGAATCACACAGAGAATCACACTGTGCAATTGAGCAAATCTGTGGGTTGTTTTGCCGTATGTGAATATTGTCATCAACACTCATCTAAGGGACGATTGATGGATGCCTATAAAAGTGCATACAAGAAGTATTGGAGAGATGCTGATAGCAAACACTCATGGATATATTATGAACAGGCTATTGAAAAGGATATATCAAATAGAAATCTGGCACGGGAAGGTAAGGAGTTAATCTTGCGAGACATAAGCGCAAGGCTCCCATATAAGGTTAAGGTACAAGTAGAATATAGCGAAGAGCATGCATCTTCTTTTAGGGATAAATTCTGTAAAAGAGGATTGAATACCTTAACCACAGAGATATACCAACTTTTTCAAAAAGACGAAATAACACTCAAGCCATATTTCCGTCAGTATGAAGATATGACAGAAGATGAAAGCCATACGTATTATTTTCTACAGCAGCATTATCCTACTCCTTTTGGGGATGTGCACGTAGATACTGTTGCATCTATTGATTATCTGAATAAATGCCATATTGATTATCGAGGCATGATTGAACAGGATTTGGCTTTAAAGGCCACAAAAGACATGTATATATAGCAATATTAACATATGATTACAAGAGATAAAATTCAAAAGGAGATTTTTCTGTATTCGGAATCTCTGAACTGTCACCCAATTGAACAGCAAGCAGCTAACATATACATCAAGTGGCTGCAAGAGCATCCTAACTACTCAATGGATACAGTACAAATGCGCATTGCCTTTCAGGAGCGTGATGAAGATGCCCATGGTAACGGCGGTGGCTATGATAAGTACGTCCGTATCTATCAGACAAGAGAAGAAACCGAAGAGGAATACAATGCCAGAATCGCTCAAGAGGAAAACATTCTTCTTGAAGGCTTCCACAAAAAGTTACGAAGTTCCCTACAAAAGCTCGTTGAAGATTTGAACATCTATTCAGTTCTTGATTCACGTCAGAAAGTGACAGAGTATTTGGATAGCATGGATGAAGCAATAATGAGAACACTAACAGAAAAAATCCACCAAACAACAAAAGAATAATTATGATAAGTTACGATGATTACACATTCAGCGAATTGAATGATTGGAGAGCTAGGAATCCAAAGGCTAAAATTATTAGCATTGAGACAAGAAACTCTTATTATAGAGTGTGGTATGAACATTTGTAAACCAAAGAGTAACTATGAATAAAATAGAAGAAACAGCTATGCTTTTTGACTGGTTCTCAGACCGAGGTCAACCATTCCAGGTTCAAGGCATCGATGTAGATAACGGAGGCAGACATCACCTCTGTAGCTCAATATATGGCTGGGAGAATAATGCAGATGTTGCACCCATGCCACTCAGCAAGGAAGTCATGGAGATAAACGGCTTTACACAGTGGGTAACTGAGCCTCAAGTGTGTTATATGCTGCCTAACCTCCCAGATGTCGTGTTCAGTATCAATGATGAAAACGAAAGCAATACATGCTCAATAACAACACTTGTTGACTATAACGGTATTATGCACGTTCTCATAACGGTAACTTATATTCATGAACTCCAGAGGGCTCTCCGTCAGTGTGGACTTTATGAATTCGCCAATCAACTCAAAATCAAGTAATCATGGAGAAAAAACTTACAAAGGAAGAGAAGGCACAGGCATATGCCCAAGAACTTACAGAAAAGGCTCATTGTGGAACTGAATTTACCACGGAAGAAATCGCACAAGCGTATCTGAAAGGGTATAATGAAGGTCATAATGATGCTTATGGCAAAGGTTTTAGTCAAGGCCATAAGGTAGGTTATAAGAAAGGCATTTATGAAGGTATACTAGACTGTAGTGACTACCATCTTTAAGTTAATAGAGTTATGACATTATTTGAGCTAAAAAATAAAATAGACAAGATTCTGGAAGAACATCCATCATGGGGTGAAGTGAGCAGAATCGGTATTGTAACCAATACAGAGGAGGATGGTTGGAAGGAAATGACGTATCTGGAAGACTTCCGAGCCATTTGTTGTGACGGCCAGGGAATGGTTGCCTTTGAGATGGTAATGGAGGAATAGAACATATAGAACAAACTAGCATAAAAAAAAGGACACTCCTTGATAGGGGTGCCCTTTCTCTTTGTTTACCAATCCGTTATAATCGTCGCATTACTTGCTCCCCATTTATTAGATGGAACTGTACCCTTAAAATATATCTTTGTCAAATTAGGACATTGATAGAAAATAGCTTTCTGGGCATTACCTGATGTAATCATGCTTATATTGGGGTTTTCAATCACAATAGAAGCAAGTGAAGGGCAATTTTTAAAAGCAGCAGTGTTCACTGTTTGTACCGAACTTGGTATCACCATAGCCGTTAGGCCTGAACATCCTTCAAAAGCATTCTCTCCTATAATTTCCAAAGAACCTGGTAATTCGACGGTAGTCAAGGAATGACAGTCAAGAAAAGCCCCATTGTCAAGTAATTCCAAAGAATTACCTAATGTAACAGATGACAAATTGATACACCAAAAGAATACGTTTTCACCTATACGTGTAACAGAATCAGGGATTGTTATGGAAGTAAGGCTTTCACAGTACATGAATGCACCGTCATCAATTTCACTTACGGAATTACCTAAAGTAATAGCAGAAAGTTCAGTACAATCACAAAACGCACTTTCATCAATAAATTCTACTGTGTCAGGTATTGTTATATTAGTTATTCCTGTACATCCAGAAAAGGCGTAATATCCAATACTTGTCACAGATGCGCCAAAGGTTATCCCCGTTAAGGACGTACATCCAGCAAACATATCTCTTGGAAGTTCAGGAAGAGAATCACCGATAGTTACAGAAGTCAATTTTTTACAGTAAGTAAAATTGCCTGTGCTATTGTATGGCTCTGGCAAAACAGTCACATTATCACCTATCACAAGATGTGTTATATTGGTAAAATGGCTAAATTCTATATTAGATGCGTTTGTTACAGAATCGCCAATAATCAATAGCCCAACACCTGTCGTATTACCTAAAGTTCGAAAGTTGATATTCGCCGAAGAAGTGTCTACTGTAAGTGTAGTTACGTTAGTACAGCCTGAGAAAGCACCACCCTCAATTGACGTTACTCCGCTTCCGATATTCAGAGAACTAATACTCGAACAATTAAGGAATGCACATGGGCCAATACTTGTAACTGACTCTGGAATTGACAAAGTAGTTATTCCCACACAATTAGCAAATACATAGCCACTCAAAGATGTTATGCCATTTGGGATGTTGATAGACGTAACACTTGTACAACCAGAGAATGCACCTACTCCGATAGAGGCTACGGTATCTGGAATGGTTATAGCTGACAAACCTGAACATTCAGCAAAAGCACCTTTACCAATATATGTCACAGTATCTGGGCAAAGCAATTGTGTCAGACTTTCACAATCAAAGAAAGTCATATCACCAATACGTCGTAATTCATTGCCCATTGTCACAGAAGCGAGGTTAGAACAACCTTGGAATGTTCCCGTCAGACTACTAACTGTGGTTGGTAGAACTATTGAAGTGATACTCGTACAACCAGAGAATGCACCTGTTCCGATATATGTTACTGATTCAGAAAGATTGATTGACTCCAAACCTGTACAACCACCGAAAGCATAATTACCAAGATATGTGATAGAACTTCCGAGAGTTATACTAGTCAGACTATCACACCCACAGAAAGCGTTATTCTCTATGTATGTAACACTATCAGGAATTGTAATACTGGATAGGCTAGTGCAATCTGCGAACATTCTATCACTGATATATTCAAGTTTCTCAGGCATATAAACCTCATTCAGTGCTGAACAGCCAGCAAGCATACTGTTAGGGACATACGTTACTGCACGGCTAAATGACACTTTTGTAATGCCTGGGTCACGATTGAAAGTGTAGTTTCCAGTAAAGCTGTATTTGGCACCTGCTGGCGAGTTATATGTAACATAACTATCTTCACCTATCTTGGTGAAATTGTCATGAAAATAATTCATATCGTAATAAACGTTGCCGTTCTCATCGCAAAAATTGCAATCATCCCCATTTACGGCAAGCCCTCTGACTTCTTCTATTGTATCTAGAAGAGAACCTAAGCCTAGATTGTCCTCTTGTAAAAGGAAACCAAATTCTTCATTATCATTCTCATTAATAAGGAACTTAGCTATCTTCATTTCGGTTGGTTCATCGACAGTGAGATAATAAAGAACCACGCCATAATATGCGGCATTCTTTGCCCTGTCATAATAGCAGATGCTATATGGGTTTATGGCACGGACTATAATGACTGAGACCTCATATTCCGCAAAATCTTCGGCAGTATAATCTTCTGCACTACTTCTTGCCTCTGCTTCATCGTCTGAAATTGGCATCTCGCCATACTCTTCGTCATAATATTTATAGAATTCCAAACCGTTCAAGTCATAGTTTGAATCCCTATACCACCAACCACCAGGACCCGTATAGACATTAGTAGGTAATATCCCGTGGAAGTCACCATTCAGTACGATTTTACCTTCACCCCATATTCGGCAAAAAGGCTCTCGATAATATTGTACCGTACTGTCCCCTTTATCATACATGACATTATCCTTTGCTTCTGGATAATTGGCACTATCAGAGTACAATCCGTTTTTCAGAGAAAATTTTCTTAACTGTATCATAATTCAATTATTAGCTTTACATTTAACATAAATACCAAATAAATGGTTAATTATTGTTAATAATCGGTTATAGATTTGGTAATGTCATATTAAATGTTTACCTTTGCAAGCAAAATCAAAATAACATATGGAAAAAGAGAATTTCAAGATTGATGTTCCTGTTATAGAGAACAGCACGGCCAAATTGTATGTCAACGGCCAATATAAAGGAGAGATTAACGAAATTCAGTTATTCAAACTCAAATTACAGGTTTTGGACTATCTCAAGGAGACCAAGGATGAATCTATTCTTGATACATTCTATTTTGTCGGGCATGAAGACTCACCGTCTGACGAAATGCCAGAAAAGATAATCAAGACTACAATGGATAAGCATGGCTACCTAGTGGAGGAACTATGGGAACTTAACCATAGTATCAGAGCTTTACTAAAACTAATCTAATAAAATATAAGCTATATGAAACCAAATTTTTTTGATACGCCCTTTTTTGGTGCACTAGTATGTGTTATGATACTAGTCGTAGTTTCCCTTCTAGTTGTGTCAATAATAAAGGTGTTTAAAAGCCTCAAGGAACGTGATTGGGAGTTTGTTTTTAAGTATCTATTGCTGGTATTTTGGGCCATACTCCTTTTAGGTTGTATTGGTTTGCTCATTCCAAATGACATTTTAAAAATCACATTTTTATCTTAATTTAATTCACAATTTTTATGAAAAAATTTCTATTAATTTTATCTCTAACGATGACACTTGTCTCGTTGACAAGTTGTCATAGTGTCTCGCCAGATGCGGACGAAGAGGCAGTATTAATCTACAAGCCATGGTTTTTTGGGCATGGTGGAGTTGATGACGAGGCCGTTACAAGTGGCCTAACATGGTGTTGGTGGTCAACACATTCAGAGTACTTTAAAATCATCCCAGTGAAACATCAGGTAAACATGGATGATTTGTTCTCTGATGATAACACACCGTTGGATTTCCATACGATTATCATCACCCAAATCGAGGCAGGTAAGTCTCCTATCCTACTCAAGAACTATGGTAAGGACTGGTTCAACACTAACATCTATAACTACTATTGTAACCTTGTCCGAGACCATATCTCACAGCATACTCCATTCGACCTTATGAGCAACCGAGCAATATTGAATGAGATTGACGAAAAGGTGCTAAACCAAATGAAGGAGCACATAGCAAAGTTGTCAAAGGAAAAGGAGTTTCCAGTATCAATCAAGCAGGTTACTATCGGTAAGGCAACTCCAAACCAAGAGCAGCTTGCAGAGATGAACAAGACCGCAAAGGCTGTTCAGGCGAAGCAGACCCAAGAGCGAGAGGCTGAGGTTCAGATGGCCAGGGAAAAAGCTGAAAAACAGAGGGCAAAGGCTGACAAGGCATATCGAGAGTACCTGGGTTTGTCAATTCCAGAATTCATCGAGCTACGTAAGTGGGAGGTCATCGAGAAGAAGTCAGGTGCCAATATCGACGTAATCGTTGGCGGTAGCTCTGCATCTATGATGTATCCAGTCAAGTAAATTATACTCAAAAGATAAATTCAAATTATTCAATTATACTCAAAAAATCCCCGACAGTAATGTTGGGGATTTTCCTTTTTATTTAGTATTTTTAAGTGAAAAAATGTTAAAAGATTTGGTTATATCGTATATTATTAGTATCTTTGCATCAAAATCATAGAAAATTTCAACTACATAACTATGTGTACATACTTAAAGGAAATTGAGCTAAAAACAGCAACCCACGACATAAAAGTGTACAAATTGGTCAAATGGGAAGATGGCAAATTCTTTGCGCCATACAGAAATGTAGAATACCCTTCTAACACTCTCCACACAGAACTTGGCAAGGTTGTCACTAATCCGTATTGCTCATCCTATATAATGCAAACAGGTTCATGCTCATTCATGTGTAAACATTCAATAAACATAGGATTACACTCATTCAAAAGCAAGTTACACGCCAAGCAAGCACTTAAAAATAAGCCTTGGGAGCCTCATTTCAGGTGGCTAGTGATAAAGGCAGTCATCCCAAAGGGTAGCCAATACTATGAGGGCTTTAGTGATTATCATGTAGGTGGTTATCTAATAAAGCCTGTCTATGTTTCTGATAATCTCATATTATATCCAGAAGAGATTATTGCTCAAATGTAATTAATAAAAGTAAACAATATGTGTACATTCCTAACAACTCGAAAAAGATATACAGCCAAAAAGAATATGGTTGTTTATAAAATCCTACGAAAAAAAGATGGTGAGTATTTCGCCCCTTACTACGGCACTTCCTACTCTAGCCACCAGTTGTCTACTACTACACTTGGTAATCCACGATTCTATAACAACCCCAGTGTGAGAATGAACTATGGTATATGCCAAGGAATACATTCTTTCAGAACAATTCGGGCAGCAAAAGATTATTTCAACTCATCAGTCTTAGTGTTCCATGAAGACTTGTTTATCGTCAAGGCAATCGTCCCTAAAGGTTCAAACTACTATCCTGGCTATTATGATTCAAAGTCAAGTCTCAAGCCAAATTCAATAGTATCCGATTCTATCCAATTAACCAATGAGGAGATTAAACTATGTGTGCATTCTTAATAGACAACAAACCCCATGTTGCCGACAAAGACATAGAAGTCTATAAAATGGTCCTGGAACACAACGGTAAATTCTATGCCCCAATACGTGGAACCTTATACGAATCCAACGACCTGTCTTCGGAGTTTGGTGAGGTATACGAGTCAGATTATCGTCAACCAATGAACAATACACCTTTGTTTTGTATAGACAAAGGACTATATTCATACTCAATGCTTGAAGATGCCAACAGACTCCTTTATGATTTTCAGATTATGGGTGGGTCATGCATAAAATACCGTATAATAAAGGCTATCATCCCGAAAGGTACGGAATATTATGCAGGGTTCGAGAGCTTCGGTTGTAATAGCCCTCTACTTGTCTCAAAGAGACTGATAATGGACTTTGAGAATATCGTGATTATCAAAGCATCCTTGCCTTAAGAGGCCAGTGATGTTTTAACATAAATAATTATTAACTCAATTAAAACAAATCATCAATAACAATGTGCACAGTAATACATAATCTCACAAGAAAGACTGCCCAAGAAGACATCGAAGTATATAAGATTGTCATTATTGTTAATCTGTTTGGCAATTCGCAGATTGTAGCACCATATCGGTACACAGTATACGAATCTAACGATGTACACTCAGAACTCGAAGTGCCAACACCACATGTCGTTGAAACTGGCTGCGCTGGAGAAATGAACACGCATAAAATCGAAATAGGGCTACATTCCATTAAGAATTTGGACGATGCCAAGAGTATGTTTTTTTGGAGATTTAACAACAGAGGAACTTCACAGTTTAAGCTAATTAAAGCTACCATACCAAAGGGAAGTGAATACTATGAGGGCTTCGACTTTATTAATGCCCTTGGTGACTATACATGGCCAATGCTTGTCTCTGACAGACTTATACTACACACCGACGAAGTGATAGAATCTTCAAGAATATGATTCATAAGGCCAAGCAATTGGCCTTTTTTGTTAAAAATACTTAATAAATTTGGCGATTAGGAATATTATCGTTATCTTTGCAACAAATTAAAATATATTACATTAAAATAGAGATATGAATATGATATATTATTTAGCAAAAGATTGCGACAAGGAAGGTAGGATATGCCTCTTTCAGACTGAGCCTGACAAGATAGGCGATTTGTGGTTTGCACATTCAGCAGGTGACGGATTCATTGATGTCACGGAGTCTTTCTTACCTCAAAAAGGCAAAGAAGCTTTCCTTAAGGAAATCGAGGTGAAACCTGTTCGTGTTGAAATAAAACTCACGCAGGACATGGTATGCTACTTAAACCTATTACAAACAGTAAAGGATGCAACAGGGATTAATATTCCCACAAAAGATAAAGCCTCAGAATGAGTATGACACAAGCAAAGTTAGAACTAGGGCATACACTAGCAGAAATTGACAATGGTATGCCTAATGGTATGCTTACAGATTGCGAGGCATACGGAATGTGTGGCGGTTGTGATGAATATTGCCCTGTTCTCAGAGCAGGAAAATGTGAGTTACAAGATACAGACAATGCAGAACTTTACAAAAAATCAATGGAGGGATAAATTATGAATTGGACAAATTTAGAACAAAGTAAGAAATTTTTAGCTTTGGGAGTAAATCCCCAAAGCGCAGATATGGGTATCTGTGTATGTGTCGATGATACGGAAAGGTATTTGCCGATAGATGATTGGGACTTGCCCAAGAATGGCGAAGATGGCACGAAATTTTATCCAAGTTGGAGTGTTGGCGCATTAATTGACTTAATGCCACTATGCATAGGAGAATCTGCACCATTTTTTTTGCATGTAACAAATTCATATGTAGAATATGCTAATGCAATAAAAGGCGTAGGAATTTATTATTCAGCAGGAACAAACGGATTGATTGATGCTTGCTTTAAGATGGTGGTATGGCTGATTGAAAACAAATACATCAAAGTAAAGGAGCAGAATGTCGAAACGGAGGAGTAAATATGAGTAAGACAGACAGCTTGCACTATCAACTATGCTGTGAAGGAGCCAAGTGGTTACGCAGACAGAAAAAGAATAACGAGCGTTGTCGGAAGAAATCATGCTTTCGCACAGAGGCTTGCGGTTGCTGCTTCAAGTACAAGTATGTAGCCGTAGAATTATGCACATGGAATAGCGAGAATACCGATGTTTGGGGGTTAGGCAATTTCAGTGACAGTGTCGTAATTGAGGTAAAGACATCTCACTCTGACTTCCTTGCAGATAGAAAGAAGTGGTGTAGGAGCGAATATGCCGAGACCTCTGGTCTGCAAGCTGGCAGGTTACGGTGGTATCTATGTCCAGAAGGTGTCATCAGTAAGGATGAATTACCTGATAGATGGGGTCTTCTGTATTGGGACGGGAAGAAAGTCTATCCTGTTGTGGCTCCGAAGAAGTTCGAGAATACAGGTTGGGCAGATATAGATATACTCACAAGTATCTTGAGACGTGAAGGCTTCAAGGAGGGAATTTTCAACTATAGACAAAAATAAATAAGTATGAAAGCGACAGAATCACAAATAGGCGATTGGGTAACTGGTAAAAAATGGAAAGAAAAACCATTCCAGATTACTCGTATTAATGATAATGGGAAATTTTATTATGGTGTTACGGCAAAAGGGACATTGGTTGGACCTTTTCTTGTTGAAGATTTAGAGACTATCCCTCTCACGTCTGAAATACTTGAAAAGAACGGATTTGAATTGCGTGATGGTTTCTTATTCCATAGGATAGATGACAAACCACATCATTATGATTTCAAGTTAAAAAATAGCGGTGTTTATTCCTCTGAGGGTTATACATTAGAATGTGGTATATATCTTCTGACTATCAGTTATGTGCATGAACTCCAACATGCACTCAGGCTATGTGGCCTGTTTGAGTTGGCTGACAATTTAAAACTAGAATAGTTATGACACAGGAAGATAAAAAGTTAGTACTGCAAGACCTTTGTGCTCGTTTGCCGTATGGGGTAAAAGTTAAAATCAGAAGCAACGATATACGCACAGTAAGAACAATAAATATCGAGGAAGAAATTGTGACTTTTTTTGAAATAGACACGATTTCTCTGTTTGGCTCGCATATTGAAAACACTCTAACTCTTAGACAACAAGTTAAGCCATACCTTCGTCCAATGTCAAGCATGACTGAGGAAGAAATGGAACGCTTGACAGATACACATAGCTTACTATCGGCAAATGGAATACCCAATAATGTTTGCTGTACGGTTGAGGGCATGGATTATCTCAATTCAATCCATGTTGATTACCGAGGATTAATCCCGATGGGTCTTGCTCTAGAGGCTCCAGAGGGTATGTATAACATTGAATAAACCACTATGACCCAGGAAGAAAAAAATATATTAGTACAAGACATTTGTGGAAGACTCACTTATGGAGTGATACTTAGAATAGCTGGCCATAATGTTAAAATGACTACCAATAATACTTGGGTATATTTTGGTGCCAGTGATGAAGCTAAAGAATATATCAAGCCTTATTTACGTCCAATGTCAAGCATGACAGAGGACGAGAAAGTAGAATATAAACACTTAGTTTCTTTTAGCGGTAGTTCTAACGGAGCATTGGACTTTGTTAATTGGCTCAATGCACACCATCTTGACTACAGAGGCTTAATCCCAATGGACCTTGCTCTAGAGGCTCCAGAAGATATGTATAATTCACAAAAGGAATAAACTATGGAAGCATGGATAACATATGAAAAAGGCAAGTTTTATTTGTGCAAAAATATAATACTTGCTAAAAAAGGTTGGGAAGGTGAGGGTGTAATGGCTGTTTTGTCCGAAGAAGACCTTCCAGAAGGTTACACCCCTCAAGAAGAGCCTGTTGCAGTTGAATTTCATCTTCAACCAAGAGGAAGAAAAGAATTGATAAAATACGACCCCTCACATGTAGATTATAATCCTTATGAGCCAAATCCAAAGCCATATAAATATACTGCTAAAAGCTTAGCTGATATAATTCCTTTTGGAAAATATAAAGGCAAAAGCCTTAAAGAAGTTTTGGATAAAGGTCAGTGGAGGTATATCCATTGGTTAAATAGTGAAAATATTGTATATTACCCTCGCTCTCTAGAAAATGATATACACGCTGCTTCATATGTAATAGCAAACTACCACTGGCCAGACCCTGATTATTTTGACTATGAATATAATGTTGATGCTTCATATAGTTAGTATTTGATACCAAAAGGTCTTGCTATTAAAGCAGTCACCAAGTAAATGTGATTGCTTTTTTTGTTAAATATTGTTAAGAAATTTGGTAATCTGAAACAATTTCATTACCTTTGCAACAAAACCAAAATAATAGCAAAATAACATATGACACAGGAAGAACAAAAAATATTACTGCAAGACCTTTGCGCACGTCTGCCACACGATGTGAATGTATGGGTGAAAACTCATCATGGCCAAATCATTGAATCTGATATTTTGACCTTATGCAATGGTGGGGGATATTATTCCACGTTAACCTATGAGGGAATTATGAATGATTCTGTGGTTAAGCCATACCTCAGACCATTCTCAGAAATGACAGAGGAAGAGAAGAAAGAATACAAAGACTTACTCTATTGTGTTAAGTATGCAGATGATACAGTCTTAGCAGTTAATATGCTTACTGATTGGCTCAATGCACATCACTTTGATTATCGTGGCCTAATCCCAATGGGTCTTGCACTAAAGGCTCCAGAGGGAATGTATAATGTGGTAAACGAAAGTGAGTAGTAACAGACTATAATACACTAACAGAAAATTATGCTAAAAAGAACAAACATGCCACCGTTGGGAGTAAAGCCAAGATGGATAATAGAGGAAGAAAGGATAAAGGAATTGCAAGATGCTATTAAGAGGTTTCTTGATGCAAACTGGCCGATTCCTGATGAAGTATTCAAGGAGTACAATGCCTTGACACAACGTTTAGAGATAGAGGAATAAATATGACCAGAAAAGAAGAAATACAACATAAAGCAGACGAAATATTCAGAAAAGGTGATTTTGGTTTATTGTCTGATTATGAAGTAGCCACACACGTTGCAACTGAAACAGCAGAGTGGGCAGACAAGACCATGCTTGACAAAGTTTGTGACTATCTGTCAAAATTGAAATTTTGCAAGCTATCGTCAATAGCTAGTGTCTCCAATATGCCAGTATTCTCAGAAGAGGACATCGAAAAACTGCGCAAAGCAATGGAGGAAATCGATATTCCTATGGTATCCCCCTCTGCAATGGATTTGCAAACATATCTCAATAATTCTGCACCTTGTAGTCATTGCATATTTTTCAAAGACTTGAAATGTACATTTCCTGAGAATAAAAAGAAAGAATGCAGTCAGGAACTGGGTACTATTAAAGGCTGGAATACCAAAGAATACCAAAGAATACCAAAGGATATCGACGTAAATCTTATTAAGGAACAGTTATGCTAACATTAACAAAAAAATGGAGTAATGAGCACATAGGCTTTAAAATCCTCCTTAATGACAGTGTTCTATTCACTGTGGAAGATAATGACGTGCTTAGGCATGTAGGTGAGTGTTTAATAAAACTTAGTGAAACCGAAGGAAATGATTCATTGTCTGTTTGAGAATAGGATGTGCTTGAATAAGGAATATATAACTTTAATTAACAAAAAGTATGCTTACAGTACAAGACTTAATGATGGGTGATTGGGTACGAATCACCATTGAAGGACATAGGTACCCAGCTTACGTAAATTTTCTCAAATACTACACAGAAGAAATAGGTGTAGCATATCTCGCTGCCCCAGGAGATTGGGAGGATGGTGATGGATATGACGATATTGAACCCATACCACTCACTCCTGAGATACTGGAGTTGAATGGGTTTAAAGGTACGGCAGGACGGACTGTCTGGGAAATGGAGATAAACAAAAAGTATATTAACATTTGGGGTACGCATGCGCTTTCTTTTTCGATGAATGTCCCATACCTTCTTGGGTATAAATGGATAATACAAGATTTACCGATTAATTACGTTCATGAGTTGCAACATCTATTGAGACAATGTGGCTTCACCGAACTGGCAAATGACTTCAAAGTAGAATAACTATGCACACAAATGACAAGGAAATACTTCAAAGCAAGATTAATGACAGGTCAATTACTTCTGACGATTTAATGTTTGGAAGAAAGATGCCTTTCGGTAAATATAAAGGGCAATTTATCTATTGGCTTGTTGTTAAGCATCCCTATTATGTGAATTGGATAATCAACCACACCAAATTCACATTCACAGACACGGAAATATGGCTTCATAAAGAATGTCTGGACGAATTATGGTTAGGGAATTTGAATGGTCTTATATATGACCTTTCTAAGCAAGTCCAAAAACTTGGTTCCTTGCCAGAAAGTAACCCTCATTATATAGTAGAATAGATATGGTTAAAATTAAATTTGAACTTATCGACGAACTCAAAACAGCAGTGAAGAATACTGCTAGTGAAGCTGCGGTGGAATACTATAGACAAAATGGTATTCTAAATACACCTGCTCCTTGGTATGAAAAGGGAAAGGCTGCTTTGTCAAGAGAGTTAGAGCGTAAAATGCTAATAGCAATCAATAATGCAATCGCTGATGTATTCGAGGACTTGAATGTGGGCTAATCCTTAAAGAAAAAATCAATTCAAATAAAAAACATCATGAAGAAATTCTTTATAATAATCCTTTGTTCTCTTCTATGCATGTCATGTGAAGAAAAGAAGAACGAGAAGTGTGAATTGGTATATACCATCTATTGGCCAGGCAATACCAAAACATATACAAAAATTGTTGAAGGTGATGTGTATCTAATCTCACATAGAGGTACTAACCGTCTGAAAGTGGGCGGTATATGTATTGAACAAACCACCGCACCTATCGAAATCGTCTCATATAAGAAGATAGCAACCCAACATAATGAGTAAATAACAAGAAATAAACGATATGGTACCAACAATAATTATTTTCTCTATGTTACTCATCGTCCTTGTAGGATTGGTGTACGCTTTCAAGGCAACAACCTTCACTGTGAAGGATGCTTACGATATTAAATACGATGGCAAGTACCTCACTTTCAAAACCAAAAGCAGAAAGAAAGTACACTCTTGGAAATTCAAGGGCGAATGTACAGTCTGGCACTACGAAAGTGGCGAAAGATGTGACACACTACTTGAATGTGTCTTATGTGATATCTGGCAACAAACACAATAGCAATTATGAGTAAAACCCACAATACCAAGCATGAGTACTTGGAGAGAATGAAGGTTGAATTTCCGAATGGTTTACCTGCTGAGACTCACAAATGCTTCAATGATGAGACAATAGTAACTCGTAAGGAAATCAAACCTGGAGAAACTGACACTACTGATTGGTCTCATTCAGTATGGGAAAAAGGCGATTGGAGAAAAGCGGAGAAGGAAGCTCAGATGGCCACTTCAAGGCATCCGAATGGTAAAAGGAAAAAGTCATCCTTAACCAAGGAATATAAGGGCAAAAAGTACTTCACAATCAATAAGAGAACCATAAACAGGTTCGGCCCTCACAATAGAACATCCAAATGCCATAACAACCGAAATACTAAACGAGGTGTGTCACGAACCATTCGTTGCACTCAAAGGGAAATGGTTAGAAAAATCATTGATGATGGCATAAACGAAATAAACGAAAATAACAAAAAATAATCACTATGTGTACATTCGTAATAGACCGTAAACTTAAAACGGCAGAAGAAGACATAAAGGTGTACAAGGTAATACAAGTCAAAAGCGATGGATTCTACGCACCCTATCAGGGGGTAAAATATTCCTCCAACGAAATAACATCAGAAGACAGTCTTAAGTTAGAAACTATTGTCATGGAATCATACGGAGAATCACACTGTATAATTGAGCAAGGAATACATTCGTATGCACATCTTGAAGATGCCTGTGTTTATCTACCTTGGGATTGGATTACGGTAGAAGCAACTATCCCAAAGGGTACAAAATACTATAAAGGATATGACCGAATCGACAACAAAAGAGAAACCTATGTCTCAGAGAAGCTGATTATCCACCCTGACAAAGTAAGAACATTAGATTAATTAAATCATAAACTATTATGTGCTGCTATTTCACTACCCCAAAGTTACAAAAGTCTGATAAAGACATTACGGTATATAAGCTGGTCTACAAATCTAAGGACGGCCAGCTTTATGCACCATTCCGACGTACAAGATATAGTTTGTCAGACAGCCTCTATTCAAAACTTGGCAGACCTCATAAGATAGACGTGTATACATGTGACAATCCTACTAAGCTATTCAGGTGCTTTAAAGTATCACTAGGATTACACACATTCAAATTCAAGGGTGATGCTATAAGGTGGATGGATAAAAACTTTATGCTATCCCAAGAGCACCAAATTATAAAGGCTACCATACCCAAGGGGACTATGTATTATGAAGGCTTCTGGGACTATGATGGTAAAAAGCTCAAAACAAGGACATTTGTCTCAGAAAAACTCATATTACATCCTGAAAAGGTGGTAATGGATAGGCCAATCAAACATCTCGAAGTGAATACCAAACTTTGGGCATTCAACTCAAGTAATATATAATAAGAACATCATGTGTACATATTTAACAGACTATATCCAGAAAAGGGCAAGTGAGGATGTTAAAGCCTACAAGGTGGTAATGATAAAAGACGGGAAATACTATGCCCCGTACAGGAGAACCGTATACTCATCCAATGTCATAACAGCATCCATAGGCGTAGAAAAAATACCTTATGGGAAAAGAGTCGTTCAAGAGGGAATACATACGTTCAAATACCTCGAAGATGCAGTCAGCACTGCTGCATTGCTTAAATCCGAAGAAGTCAAGAGCGACTTTCATGTCATAGAATGCATAATACCAGAAGGTGCATACTATTACTGGGGATATCAGACATGTCTATACAAGACACGTACATACGTAGCAGACAAGGTTGTGATGGATTATAGCCGTCACCTTGACAATCTGGCTGAATACGACGAATTATGGCAAGAGATGAACCGTCTGTATCAAAATGACACGAAATATAAGGGAATTCCTATCATCATAGTACAACCTGTACTATATAAGCTTGCCAGCAGGAACATTAAACCAGAACCGAGAGAATTATTGGATATGGTAATACCACTCACAACGCAATATGATTGCTTGATAAGGTGGATTGGTGATGATAGTGAATTTGAACACTACACCATAAACAAATCATTTGAAAACAAACTATGGCAAGAGTATTTGACAAAATACAATATCCATCCACAGGAAATATATAATTAAAATAAAATCATCATGTGCGCAATAATAGAACATAACAACAAAATCCAAACAGCTCAGAACGACATAGAGGTATATAAAGTAGTTTGGGTAAAAGACAATGGATACTATGCGCCCTATCAGGGCACACCATACCAATCAGAAAAGGTCACTGCACAGTTAGGTAAACTGTTTACATGCACAGCAGGAAAAGGGATAGATGAGGGTCTCCATAGCTTTATGAAACTCGTAGATGCCATGGAATGTGCCTTTGCCTTTAATAAGGCAGCTATCCAGCCAAATCTTATAGTAAGTGAGGACTATGAAGTTTCACTATTCAATCGGAACTATCATGTCGTAAAGGCCATCATACCAAAAGGAAGCCATTATTACGAAGCTGTAACAGGTTCATCATACAAACCGACATATGTCTCCGACCAACTGGTAATGGACTTCAATTCATATCTCAACAAAGACCTGCCAGAAATCTATATAGGACAAACCCCATATAGCGACCGAATGTCTTCCAACTTCGACTACAAGACATTCACAGGAAATGTGTACAAGCTCACAGAACTCGGTATTAAAAGACTAGTAAGAGAACTAGTTTGTATTGGTTCTGATATACTGGATAAAGATGTCTACCTCAACCCAGACAATCATCTGGCATACCCAGTGAATATCTCCAACTCACAATACGGAACAACATATCATATATATGATTAAACAAGCTCTCATAGGGGCTAAAACATAGGAAAAATGTCACAAGAATCAAAGTCAATATCACAAGCAAAGAGACTTGTCATGAAGAGACTAGGCTTTTCCGAGGAAAGAGCCAATACGTTCGTAAGAAATGAGTTGAGACATGATATCCCTGCTCTCAGGTCCAAGAAAGCATCAAAGTTTATTCTTGGCACTACAAGAATGTTCTGTGATAAACAAATCACAAATTCAAATACAGTCCTTGAACTTAATGCCACCCTGAAACTCATAGTGGATGGAGGACACGACAACGAATATGACAGGAACCTTAACGGTCTCTCAGCACAAGACCTTATTGACAGGTTCTCGACAAGCAGACAATACCTTTCTTATAAAGAAAA
>Ga0310786_10000114_pt1 | contig 129615 bp, 127 predicted proteins | sample AusTroGonzalo_MG_FD_203881 | JGI IMG/M metagenome (GOLD analysis project Ga0310786, IMG submission 203881) | Bovine rumen microbial communities from tropical cattle in Woodstock, Queensland, Australia - Gonzalo_03 (v2) (version 2) | ecosystem: Host-associated > Mammals > Digestive system >...
TTCACAGATAATTCCTGATGGAATACATTGCTGTTGAAGTGAGTGTAATTATAAACGAGTTTATATTCCACTTCATTCACCATCAATGCTTTATTCATCTTGCAGAGTGAATAAGGGTTTGAATTTGATTGAAGAAATCTGCAAGCTTGTTTGCAAGGTTCTTCCAACAAAATTAAAACACATTCCATCAGAAAAAATTTCTGTGCTTTCCGTGCTTTCTGTGTGACCATATAAGATACTTTTTCTGCACAGCAGGGTTGTATAGGTTTTCTTTATCATCCGTGTGATCCGTGCGATCTGTGTGAGTTATAAAAGAGGTTCTGTGTGATCTGTGTGACCTTCAAACAGGAAATCAACGAGGTCGATTTTGCGGCGCTTCTGCTCAGCAGTGGCAAAGCGTTCGAGCATCGGCGAGACATAGATGGGAGGTGATTCCTCCCAGAAGGACTGCTGCATGACGAGTTGAGCGGCATTATACCAACGCTTGAAACTGGTGCCATCAGTATCCGTATCAGGGAAGAGGATGACACGGTGACCACGGAGCGGACGGAACTTGTCGGGTTGCACCTCACCGAGACCGCCAGCAGCGAGCCAAATATATTCGGGATAGAGTTCGGAGAGAATAAACGCACTTTTCTCGGCTTCCACAATGGCGATGGGTGAGGTGACAGGTGAGAGGGAAGAGGTGAGAAGGTGCGTGCCGAAGAAACAGTGGGAGGATATGTGGGAAAGTTTAGAGTTGAGAGTGTAGAGTTTAGAGCTTACCCTTTCATTGCGGCGACGCAGGAGGTAACTGACCCAGCAGGGCTTCTTGCTCTTCAGGCGATGACAGTCGGAACCATACCACATGATTTTTCCGTCATGGATGCGTCCCTCATGGTCAATCTGCCAGAAGATGACGCCACGGCTTTTAGTGGCACCCAGACAATAGCGGCAAGCCGCATCCACCATCTGCTCGAAGGTGAGGAAACCTGAAGCCACCACGGCATCACAGAACTGGCTATTGATACTGAGGCTTTCCTTCCACATGTAGGAGGACGGATGACGATAGAGAGGAGAACGGTGAAGTGCCGCAAGGACATCTTTGAGGGAAAAGGATTTCATGAGCGTTGAGAGGTTTAGCGTTGAGAGGTGTGAGGTGAGTGAGGGGATGGAGGTTGACTCCTTCCACACCCCTTCTACTATAGCCCACCTCTCTTTGAGAGAGGGTGGGGCTATATAGAGAGGGGGTTAGGAAGGGAGAGGGATGACCACGATGCGGCCATTGCGATCCATCGTTGTCTGGATGACCCGATGGTCAACTGCCAACTGAAACACCTTGTCGTAGTACTTGGGCTGCTGAATGCCGCTGAGTTCCATCACACCCTGCTTCAAGTCAGCCAGCGTCATGACCGTCCGATTGCCCATGGCATCGCCAAACAACTGGCGCAGGTTCCACTCCCACGGAGTGCGCCTGTTGCCCTCATGACGGATGATGTAGTCTTGGCAGAAGGAATCTGTCTTCTCAGCCCTGATCTGATAGGCCTCTGGCTTGTTGCTCATGTACTTGCCATCACTGCCGCGAGGCTGCACGTCAGGCTTGACGGTAATCTCAGGCAGTCCCTCGTCAGATATCTTGTAATAGAGCGTCTCGCTGATACGGAACTTGCGTGTCATCAACTGCTCCACAGAGAAGACTTCCGTCTTCGGAATCTGCTCACAGTAATAGACCTCAAAGGCCTTGTGCAGAATCTCCGTGCCTAACCAGCCACGCAGGTTGCGCTTCTCGCCAGAACGGTTCAGGTGGATGACCACTGTGATGTTGCAGTTGTGGGTTGTGGTCATCTGCATCAGCTGGTCAATCACCTTGATGGACTGTTCGGCATCGTTGATGCTGGCCAACAGGTCACTGACATTATCGATAATCACCAGATCAGGCTTGTAAGCCTCGATGCCAGCAATGAGGTACTCCATCCGTTCCTCGTAGGTGCAGGCACGGACGTTGAAGGCATAGAAACTCTGTTCCGATGGTGTATGGCTCAACTTAAAGACACGGTCAGTGAGGATGGATTTGGTGGACTGTCTGCTCTGTTCCGTGTCATACCACATCACACGGAGCGGTTCATCACGGATGCGTTCCAGTTCAAGCACCCGCTTCTCCGCACAACAGGCCATGAGCATGGACGTGAAGAACGTCTTTCCGCATTTCTCCAAGCCTGTGATGGTGGTCAGGTCACGCCGTGGGAAACAAGGTCTGCCAAACATCCGCAACAGAAATTCCTCGTCAGGCACTTCCGTGTCAGAGGCAATACGGTAGTCATCAAGTTTCAACACCAATGGTGTAATGGGAGAAGGCTCCCCTGCATGGAGGAGCTGCTTCTGAATCAAATCTGTACAATTCATAAGACATTTAATTGATAAGTTATTTTTTGAATGTTTATTGATATTTTCTTAATGTCACACAGATACCACAGAAATTCACAGAAAATGATATAATGTCACACAGATCCCTCAGATCTTCACAGATAATTCCTGATGGAATACATTGCTGTTGAAGTGAGTGTAATTATAAACGAGTTTATATTCCACTTCATTCACCATCAATGCTTTATTCATCTTGCAGAGTGAATAAGGGTTTGAATTTGGTTGAAGAAATCTGCACAGCTTGTTTGCAAGGTTCTTCCAACAAAATTAAAACATATTCCATCAGAAAAAATTTCTGTGCTATCTGTGCTTTCTGTGTGCCCATATAAGATACTTTTTCTGCACAGCAGGGTTTTGATGATTTTCTTTCATTTCTTTACTATTCGTATAATTCGTCCGATTCGTGGGCTAAATTATCTGTGTGATCCGTGCGATCTGTGTGAGTTATAAAAGTCTTTCTGTGTGACAAAGGCTGTGCAAACCGAGAGCAGAATCAAACTTGCTTGTTATGCCGAGGTGCCGCCAGCTTTCGCCGATGTATCGGCAAAGGTAAGGGAATGCACAGAATCGGCAGTACAGGCTAAAGGGTGTACTAATGTTAAAGGAATTAAGAATTCAATATGATAATTAACAAATAATAACAAACAAAATGAAGTATTCAGACGAGAAATTGCAAACGTTCGGCATGTCTCTCTGTGAGATTTGTTCACAGATGCATGTCACTTATGGTGAAGTTTGTGCCGAAGCTGGCATCAGCCGCACCACATTTTCGGCAGTCTGAAAGGGCGCACCAGTATCCATCACCCACTATCTGCGTGTTTACCACTATCTGTGGCAGGAAGCAAACGAACAAAAACGACGAAAGTTGGATGCAGAACTGTTGGAATTATTTCATCGAAATGAATAGATCAGAATACTGAATGTGGAGATGGATTGCGTCTCACAGGAGGATTTGCTGGAGCAGTTGAAGATGGGTTGAATCATATGCTTTGCCAATATATCAAGAAAGGCATTTTTCGGTTTCGACAGTTGGGTGGGTGGCGATTGCTACGTGCGTATGCCCAAGCTGGAGTGCTGCCAACTTTACTGAATGAGGTGGCCAGAACCATCATTCAACGACGACCGCTGAAAGAGGCTTACCCTGCTGTGACGCGGAAGATTGTTCCGATGCTTCAGACACGGTATCGCCCATTGGTGAGTCAGTTGGCAAGGACGTATGACAATGCGAATCTGGAACATGAGAAGAATGATGTGGTGTGGTTCTGTTGGTTGCAAGGATTGGAACACGCTCCAGCGTTGGTGAAGGTCTGTTTGGCTTCACAGAAACGATGGGTCAGGGCGAAACGGTTTGTAATCATCACCGCTGAGAATTATCGTGAGTATGTGACGTTGCCTGCTGATATTGAGCAGAAGCATGATAAGGGCATCATTCCTGATGCACATTTTACGGACCTGATTCGGTTGGAACTGCTCATCAAATATGGGGGTACATGGATTGATTCGACGGTGTTATTCAACAGTGGTAACTATCCCGACATGATCATGGACTGCGACCTGTTTTTCTTCCAGTATCGGGAAAAGGAAACGAAAAAGTTTGTAGGCATATCAAACTGGTTTATCTCTGCGTACAGCAACAATCGGTTATTGATGATTTTGAGGGATATGCTGTATCAATATTGGCAGGATTATGACTGCTTGATGGATTATTATATGTTCCATTTGCTTTTTGGATTGATAGCGGAACGGTTTCCTGAAGAGATAGATGCAATGCCCAAGGCAAATAGTATGCGGGCTATCCAAATGGCACTATATCTGGAAAAGGCTTTTGACGAACAATTGATGGAAAGTCTAACAGCCATCTCGTGTGTCCACAAGTTGGACTATCGCAAAAGTGAGCGTCTAACAAAGGATCGGAAGCCCACATTCTATTCATATATCATTGATCACTACGCATAAGAAATATAATGAAAATAGCATTTGTAAGTACTCGTGGAATTCCAAATAATTATGGGGGATTTGAACAGTTCGCAGAGTATATCTCTGTGGGACTGGCAGAGAGAGGACATGAAGTGACGGTATATTCACCCCACTATCATCCCTATCAAGAGAAGGAATATAAGGGGGTGCGCATCAAGCACATCTACAGCCCAGAGCAGTGGATGGGCGGTTCGGTGGGCTCTTTCTTCTATGATTACTCCTGTTTGAAGGATGCGCTGAAGAAGGAGGATTTTGACATCATCTATGAGGCTGGCTATACAAGCATCATTCCTGCCTATATCCGCTTCAACGTGAAGGCAATCAAGCGCCCCATCTTCACCACGAACATGGATGGACTGGAGTATAAGCGTACAAAGTTCAATCCATTGGTGAGAAAGTTTGTGTTCTGGGAGGAGAAGATGGCGGTGAAGCATAGCCACTATTTGATTGCAGACAATATGGGTATCCAGGATTATTATAAGGAGAAGTATGGAAAGGAAAGCAAGTTTCTGGCCTACGGTGCTGACATCCATGATGATTGGGATGAGTGTCTGCTGGCTGAGTTCGGATTGGAGGCAAACAACTATTATCTGATTGTGGCACGTTTGGAGCCTGAGAATAATCTGGTGATGGCAATTGAAGGGTACTTGAAGTCGAAGGAGAACGGAAAACGTCCGCTTATCATTGTAGGAAAGACGAACACGCCGCATGGCAAGGAGTTGGTCAAGAAATACGGACAAGAAAAGTCTGTGCGTTTCTTGGGCGGCATCTATGACTTCAAAAAACTGGATTCGGTACGTCATTTCTCATACGCCTATTTCCATGGACATAGTGTAGGTGGAACGAACCCTTCTTTGCTGGAGGCTATGGCGTCTGGATGCTTCATGCTGGCAAATGACAATGTGTTTAATCGTGCCGTGCTGAAAGAGAATGCCTTATATTATGGCAATGATGAGGATGTCTGTCGTTTGCTCAATCAGATTGAGGAAGAGGTGGATGCGAAGAAAGAAGCATTGATTAATGCGAACCGGGAGGAGATAAGAACTGTGTATTCGTGGGAAAAATTGATTGACGAGCACGAAAAATACTTCAATTGGTTGCTCAATCAGAAAAAATAGACTACTTTTGTGCGTTCATTCAATGATGTATGCACAAAGAGTCACTTTATCAGTTTATCCTATATGTCTTGTTGAATGAGGGGAAAAGTAATCTCCCTTTCAAAATGGAGTCCTTGCTATTCGGTAAACAAACGGCCTCAAGGCGTTGTTTCACACGGTTATTCAAAGGATGTGACATCCCTTCCTTCATTCACATGAAGGAGCGGTTTGAAAAGGATTTCCCCCAATACACATTGGAGATAAAGGATTCCGACCTAAAAACAGATGCCAATGGCATGATGACAGGAGAGTTGAGAGGGGAGGCTTTGTGAAGTTGGAAATTGAAAGGTTATTGGTGAGTGGTTATAGGTTATTGAGGGGAGGATAACCTTAACGATGCAATGAAGTACTTGGAGTTTTTGAGATATGCGCTGGATGAGGGGCAGGGTGTGCCGGAGGGTCTTGACCAGATGGATTGGGAGGGGCTGTATCTGTTTGCGGAACAACAGTCCATCGTGGGGGTGATGTTTGAGGGCATCCAACGTTTGGGGAGTACTGTTGCCATACCGAGACCATTGCTGATGCAGTGGGTGGGACGTGTCCAACAGATTGAGGTAAGGAATGCCCAGCTCAACAGGGTGTGCGTGGAACTTTCCGAGATGCTCAGGCAGGAAGGTTTTGAGTGCTGCATCCTGAAAGGACAGGGGAATGCGCTGATGTATCCGAATCCGTATAGCCGGACAAGTGGGGACATCGATGTGTGGGTGAGGAAGGTAAGAGGTGAGAGGGGGGAAAAGTATAGTGTTGAGAGTTTAGAGTTTAGGGATTCTTTGCGGTGGTTGGGAGGTGAGAGGGGGGAAAAGTATAGTGTTGAGAGTTTAGAGTTTAGGGATTCTTTGCGGTGGTTGGGAGGTGAGAGGTGTGAGGTGAGAGAGGTGATTCGGTGGGTGAGGGAGAGGAATCCAAAGGGGAAGGCTTGCTATCATCATATTGATTATGGGGAGTTCAAAGGTGTGGAGGTGGAGGTGCATTACCGGCCTTCGTTCATGAACAACCTGATTCATAATAAGAGATTGCAGCGATGGTTTGAGGAACAAGCAGAGGAACAGTTTGCACATCAAATGGAGCTGCCAGATGGGACAGGGAGCGTCTGTGTGCCGACCAGAGACTTCAATATCATCTTCCAACTGAGCCACATCTACAATCATGTGTTGCATGAGGGGATCGGGTTGAGACAGGTAGTGGATTATTATTTCTTGCTGAGAGGTGAGAGGGGGGTAAAGTTTAGAGTTGAGAGTTTAGAGTTTAGGGATACCTTGCGGTGGATGGGGTTGGAGAAGTTTGCGGGGGCATTGATGTGGGTGTTGAGTGAGGTGCTGGGATTGGAGGATGCGTATCTGATTGCTCCGAAGGATGAGCGACTTGGACGGGTGCTCTTGTCTGAGATGATGCGGGGTGGCAATTTCGGACATTATGATGAAGACAACATCAAGGCGGACAATCAACTGAAGAAGAACTGGCAACGTATCAAGCGTGACTTCCGCCTCATGCGGTTCTTCCCATCGGAAGCACTCTGGGAACCTGTGTTTAGGGTGTGGCACTTTGGATGGAGAATGTGGGTAAAGTTGAGAGTTTAGAGTCTAGAGTTTAGGGTTAAGTCACACAGATCACACAGATCGCACAGATAGGCACAGATTAAAAAGAAAACCGAGAAAACCACGAATGGAGGGTATAAGCATTATCATGCTCCAGCATCCATTCAGAAACAACATACTTTGTGAGCCAGCTCCCAAGTCTGTAGTTCTTAAATGTATGCACCTTCCTGCGTCAGGTTATACCATCCCTCCGAAAAACCAAGAAAATTAACGACAACGATATTTAGATCACACGGATTTGTTAGGATGGCTATGGCGTAAGTTTCCTTCTAATCATTGGAGAATATAATAGCACGATTGTATTAGTCATAACTACAACTATACCATTGAGATAAGTATTTTATTTATAGTATATGTTTATATATAAATCAGCGAAGCAAGAATCTTGTTTCGCTGATTTTTTGTTGTTGGTGGGTTTTGGAAGTTGAAAGATGCGATTGAGTGAGTGCAGAGATCAAACTTGTTTAAACTATGCCGAGCGTGAGCATCTTCGGCGAAGCCAAAGTTGAGGGTTAAGTCACACAGATATCACAGATAACACAGATATTAAAAGAAAACCCATTTCTGTTGTTGATGGGTTGCACCCATACGTTTTCCATTCATGCATTATCGAATCCAAGTACGCTTTCATTCGATAATGCACAAATTGAAAACAGCCTTGCGGCTTCAACACCATCCCTTCGAACAACAGAGAAAACCGAAGAGAGGTTTTTCTGCGAAGCAGGGTTTTTATGGATTTCTTCTATCTTGAGTTTTTAGTTTTTAACTTTTAGTTTTTAGTTAATAGAGGGAGGTGGAGGTTGAAAGTTTATAGATGAGCCATTTGCGGTAAGTGCTCGTGAAGATGCTGATAATTGATGAGTTTAATATCACTGGCTGTGTTCTCGAAATCACCCGTATAGACAATGAACTTATTTACGACGGGAGTGTGAATCCAACCTGAAAGTTTTGAGATGTCTGCTTCAAAAGATGTATGATATGTCATGGATGACTTCACCTCGATGGCAGTGATTTCACCTTCTTCCTTGAGAAGAATGTCTACCTCACGCTGGTTGGAGTCACGGTAGAAATAGACTCCATTCAGTAGCCCTCGGTTATAACGGTGCTTAATGACTTCCATCACTACATAGTTCTCAAAGATGGCTCCACGCATTTTGTCGCGCTCCAACTGACGGGGGGTCTCTATGTCAAGCAGGAAGCAAGCGAGGCCAGGATCACAGAAGTAGAGCTTCGGACTCTTGACCAAACGTTTTGAGATATTCTCGTGATATGGAGGCAATAGCATAACGATATAGGATGTCTGGAGAACCGAAAGCCAATGGGTGATGGTCTTGCTGTCAACACCAATCTGCCCGGCGAGCTCAGAGGCGTTGAAAATGGAACCGACCCTGGATGCACAGAGCCTCAAGAACTTCATGAACTGCATCTGATCCTTGATCTTCAACAGGTCACGGACATCGCGTTCGAGATAGGTCTTCACGTAAGAGGGATAAAAAAGACGGGCTTTGTTCTTGTGAGCACAAATGGCTGGGTACATACCGCTATACAGAAACTCGTCGAGCGCAAGACTGCTCATCGTGGATTCCGCTTCTTTATAGGTCATGGGAAGTAGTTCATAGACACCTGCTCTACCTGGCAATGATTCACTGAGCCCGTGAAGGAGCTCGAAGTTGGAACTGCCTGTGAGCAGAAACTGACAATCGGGTGTTTCATCAACAATGCCCTGAATGTATTCTAAAAGTTGGGGTACCTTCTGTACCTCATCAATGAACATTCCTTTGGGGTGCTGATGCAGGAATGCTACAGGATCATGCTCAGCAAACTCACGAATATTGACATCTTTCATGCTATATCTGGGTACATCAGGAAAAAGATGCTTGAGCAGTGTGCTTTTTCCGGACTGGCGTGGGCCTGTGATAGAAATGACGGAGAAGTATTTGGAAGCCTCAATAATCACTTCCTCCATACTACGGTTAAGATATAAGTTATTATTCATAATTTTATGCAATTTCGGAATTGGACTCCAAAATTACATAAAATATGGTGGGCATATCATGAAAAGTCTATGAAAACATCGTTCTTTAACAAAAATTAAAGAAAAACACTTGTTGTGTGTCCCAATTGTATAATTGAAATGAACATTTTACTGAATGGTTATGGGTTATTGGTTATTGAGTGAGTGTTTTGTCTTTAATTCTTTATCCAGATAAAAAGAAAAGTTGAATTATACAAATTTGCGTTACGCATTTTTGTATAATTTTGAGTAATATGGAAATGAGAGGCTTTGGTGAGAGGTATGAGGTGAGAGGTAAGAGGTAAGGGTTTAGGGTTTAGGGTTTAGAGGTTAGGGATAATGACCTTAACGTTAACCCTAACGATAACAATGAGGGGGAGTAAAGTTTAGAGTTGAGAGTTTAGTGGTTAGAGTTGAGTGGTTAGTGGTTAGTGGTTATTGAGTTGACAACCTTAACGTTAACCTTAACGATATTAAGTCACACAGATCCCACGGATAGCACAGATTATTTTGCCCACGAATCGAACGAATTTTAAAGATATAAAAGAAAACTTGGAAAACCACGGATGGAGGGTATAAGCATTATCATGCTCCAGCATCCATCCAAGAACAACATACTTTGTGAGCCAGCTCCCAAGTCTGTAGTTCTTAAATGTATGCACCTTCCTGCGTCAGGTTATACCATCCCTCCGAAAAACAGTGAAAACCGAATACAATACAAAACAAACAGGTTTGCTTTTATTGACTCCGTCGAGCTAAAGGTTTTTGTTTATTTTTACTTTTTAGTTTTTAGAGGTTAGAGGTTAGTGAGGGGCGATAATAAAAATGTGGGATAAATTTTGGAGGTATTGAAAAAAGTTTGTACTTTTGCAGGCAGAAAAAAGGATAGAAGCATATGTGCACTTATAATATAGCAATAGATGATGCTGTGATGGAAAAGGTAAGACCGTCCATTGCAAGTGGAATGAATGAGAATGCCTGGGTGCAACTTCAAGTGGATTTGCTTTTCAAGAAAATGGCAACCTCGCTGCGTAAAACGTCTTTTGACGATGCATACATGGAGAATCTGATTAACTTGTCTGCTCCAGAGTGGCAGGACGTGAAGGACGCTGATAAGTGGGTGCATGAACTAAGAGGTGAATGATGGCAAAAGCTGTTCTCTTGGATAGTGGCTTCCTGATTCGGCTGATGAACCCGGCAGAACCTCTTCATCAGGTGGCATTAGACCTTTTCAAGGAATATGTCACCAAGGGTGTTGTATGTAATGTATCCACTGTGGCATTGGCTGAGTATGGTGTGAAAGGAGATTTACGTTATCTTCCCACCAACTATTTGCAATATTTACCTTTTCAGTATCGCCACGCCGAGGCGGCCGCTCTGTTTATGCGTCACATTATACGAGTGAAACAGGAACGGGGAGCAGTGATTCAGCCTCGTGTTATTATCCCTAATGATACAAAAATGTTCGCACAGGCAAGTTCCGAACCAGACATATATGCTTTCGTTTCCGCTGATGCTGAGGCAAAGAAAGTATATGACTTACTTGAGAACCCCGACTTTGAATTTGTAAACATTCGTGAATTGTAACCCGCTTCCCCAAGACCGAGTCCGTCCTCTTCGGTGCTTCCAGTAAGGCACACATCCAATAAACCAAGGATCTAATAGAACAAGGCTTCGCAAGGTGGAAGTAGGGGTGTAAAGTTTAGAGTTTAGAGTTTAGGGTTTATAGTTGAGGTTGAATGAATGGTTATAGACCTTCAGACCATAACATCTGGAAAAAGTCTTTCACATAGAGGCATTCAATATCATTCATACGGCGGCTGAGAACATCGAGAGAGACGACAATGCAGCGACTTTGAGGATACTCTTCGGCAAAAATCTTGAGATTCTTCAAATGACGGGGAAGCACTTCCTCTACCGACTTTATCTCAATGGCAACACGGGCTTCGCCGATGATAAGGTCAACCTCTATGCCTGTATATGTTCGCCAATAGGAGAGGTTCTCGTCTGAATGACGATAGTGCATGTAGGCAATGACTTCTTGAACTACCAGATGTTCGAATGCATGACCATAGTCTGATGTTCCACGATGGAGTTCCTTGCGGTGGAGCAGATGATTGGTAATGCCCACGTCAAAATAGTAGAAGCGTGGGGCTTGTACAAGGCGACGCTTCATGACTTTGGTATAGGCAGGAATCCGATAACCGATGAGCGTGTCTTCCAGAATGTCAAAATAAGAACTGACAGTTGTGGCATGCACTCCGCACTCTTGGGCGATGTTTTGGTTGTTAATGATCTCACCATCGGTTAAAGCTGCCACTTCAAGAAATCGCTGGAAAGCATCAAGGCTGCGGACAAGTGCTTCCTCCTTGATCTCCTCTTTCAAATAGACATCAATATAGGCGGCGAGGAGACGACTGGGATTCTTGGCAAGGTAGTGGGAGGGAATCATCCCATAGGTGACGGCACGGTCGATGTCGAAATCGGGAATCTCGACGCTGACCAGCGGATAAAGAAATACTGGCAATGCACGACCTCCAAGCGTGTTATGCCCCTTGCGTTTCAACTTCCGGGCACTTGAACCACATAGGATGAAGATGAGATGGCGCTCAACAATGAGTCGGTGTACCTCGTTGAGCAATTCAGGCACTTCGTGTATCTCATCAATGATGACAAGTGTACCTTCCGGCTTGTCAATCATGGTCTCATAGAGGGTCACAGGACGACGACGAAATCGTTCCTTGACACTTGTGTCAAGCAGGTCGATAAAGATGGATTTCGGAAATTGTTGATGCAAGATGGTTGTCTTCCCAGTCTGACGACCGCCAAATAGAAAGATGCTACCATCTAATTCATTGCTTAACTGAAAGATACGTTCTAACATGACAATATTTCTTTTTATTTCTGCGCTAGATTTTGATTGAAAATTGTGGATTGAAATCTCGATTTTCAATCAAAATCGTGCACAAAAGTACGCTCATTTTTTGAAATGACCAAATGTTTTGAGAGAAAAATGATGAAAAGGAAAGGTTTGAATGGTTTACTTGTTATCATTAAAAAACTCATTCAAGAATTCTTCTGCAGAAATGTGGCGAACATTGAAATCGTCAAACCCTTTTCTGTCGCGAGTAAGAATTATATCTGCTTCACTACAGGCAAACGAGTGATACTGGCAAGTATCTTCAAAATCACGCCCTTCCAGTCTTAAAGCTTTCTCTATAATGGATGCATCAACAGGAGTTACGTTGCAAAGACTAAATAGTGTACGCATTGAATGATATAGTTCGTTTTTATCATAAACTTTACGTAATATATAAAATGCCGTTATGAAGCTTTGAGCACAAACGTATATTTCAATTTTCTGTTTCAGAGCTAAGTCAAAGATGATTGCAGATGGCATATAGTGGCCTCGACTGCTATCATAGAAATCGAGGATAATATTTGTGTCAAGAAAAATTTTCATTGATATTCTTCTGCAAGGATAGTAGCATATTGTTCTTTATACTCACCATAAATGGGTTTGCGCTCACGTGGAGCCATGGCTTCTATCTCCGGAGAAAGTTTATAATCAGCCCAGGTCTGTTTAGGACTTTGGACTTTACTCTCTCTGGCAAATTGAGAAACAATGATTTGAACCTGCTGCTCCAACCATTTTTGTATGGCCTGCTCGTTGCGGAAACGGGGTCTAACCTTTTCCATTACGGCATCGTCTATCGATATATTATATCTGCACATAACTCTTCATTATTGATTTGTCGTGCACAAAAGTACGCTCATTTTTTGAAATGACCAAATGTTTTGAGAGAAAAATGATGAAAATGTAAAAAATGAAGAACCTTTAGCTCGGCGGAGTCAATTGAAAATTGAGATGGAAGAAGGAAGATGTTAGATGGAAGATGTATGATGTTAAATGGTAGATGTTAGATGTAAGATGTGAGATGGAAGATGGAAGATGGAAGATGTTAGATGGAAGGTTAGAGTTAGGTCACACAGATATCACAGATCACACAGATCACACAGATTTGAAAGAAAAGCGGGAAAACCCATTTCTGTTGTTGATGGGTTGCACCCATACGTTTTCCATTCATGCATTATCGAATCCAAGTACTCTTTCATTCGATAATGCACAAATTGAAAACAGCCTTGCTACTTCAACACCATAAATGAAAAACAGAGAAAACCGAAGAGAGGTTTTTCTGCGAAGCAGGGTTTTTAAGGTTTTTGTTACATAGAGAAATTAAGGAGAACAGGAGATTTTTGCAAGAATTATTTGGCTGATTAGATGGAAAAGTGTACTTTTGCACTCGCAAAAGAGGTTGATGGATGACTTCAACCATGTATGAACGATAACTCGAAATCATGGATAAACTGATATTGATTAGCAATGATGATGGCTTTGATGCAGAGGGCATCAAGCAGTTGGCGGAGATGGTGAGGGAGTTTGGCGACGTGTTTGTGGTGGCTCCCGATGGGGGCAGGAGTGGTTCCAGCATGAGCATCACAAGCCACGCACCTGTGCGGAACACATTTATTAAATTTGAGGAAGGAACAGCGGAGCGGGGTAGCCTGACTGTTTGGGCTTGTACGGGTACGCCGAATGACTGCACGAAGATGGCATTCGAGAAGTTGCTCCCTCGTTATCCTGACATGGTGTTGGGTGGCATCAACCATGGGGACAACTGTGCGGTGAATGCCCATTATTCGGGTACGATGTCCATTGCTTTGGAAGGATGCATCAAGCATGTTCCGTCGATCGCCTTCTCCAGCGGAAGGACGGCGGAGGATGCGGATTTCAGTTATATGAAGGAGACGGTGCGAAAGATTGTGAAGCTGGTGCTGGAGGAGGGACTTCCCTTGGAGGTGTGCCTGAATGTGAATGTGCCTGACGTGGAACCCCTGAAAGGTGTGAAGATCTGCAAGATGGGTATGGGTGACTGGCATGAGGAGTGGGAGGAACGAGACCATCCGAGAGGGGGCAAATATTATTGGATTGCTGGCTATTATGCACCTCACGATGAGCATGATGAGGAGAGCGATACGTGGGCATACGAGCATGGTTATGTGGCGGTGACTCCGTTGCAGTTGGATATGACGGCGTATGGGGTGATGGAGGAGTGGAGATGTAAGATGAGAGATGAGATGTAAGATGTTAAATGTGAGATGTTAAATGTTAAATGTAAAATGTTAAATGTAAAATGTAAGATGTAGGGTTTAGAGATTATGAGGTATTACTTGATAGCGGGGGAGGCTTCGGGCGATTTGCATGCTTCGAACCTGATGGCGGAACTGAAACAGCTGGATGTGGAGGCTGAGTTCCGTTTCTACGGTGGTGACAAGATGGCTGCCGTAGGGGGGACGTTGGTGAAGCATTATCGAGAGCTGGCGTATATGGGCTTTATTCCTGTGCTGGTGCATTTACCTCAGATTCTGCGGAATATGAAGCAGTGCAAGGCTGATATCATGGATTGGAAGCCGGATGTGGTGATCTTGGTGGATTATCCTGGATTCAACCTCGACATTGCTAAGTTCGTTCACGAGAAGGGCATCTGTAAGGTGTTTTACTATATCAGTCCGAAGATTTGGGCATGGAAGGAGTATCGTATCAAGAACATCAAACGGGATGTGGATGAGTTGTTCTCCATTCTGCCGTTCGAGGTGAAGTGGTTTGAGGAGAGGGGATACCCTGTGCATTATGTGGGCAATCCGTGTGTGGATGCAGTGGAGAGGACGACCTTGATTCCCCCCAAGCAGTGGGCAACTCCCTTGATTGCCATCTTGGCGGGAAGCCGCAGACAGGAAATCAAGGATAATCTGCGGATGATGCTGGAGTGTGCGGCGACATTTGAAGGTTACAAACTGGTGATTGCTGGTGCCCCGAACATTGACGAAGCTTATTATCGGAAATATATCCCCAAAGGTTTGGAGGTGGAGATACGTTTTGGACAGACGTATCAGGTGTTGAGCGAATCGGCTGCTGCGTTGGTCACATCGGGAACTGCCACGCTGGAAACAGCGATTCTGCGAGTGCCTCAGGTGGTGTGCTATGCCACACCTGTGGGAAAATTCATCTCGTGGTTGAGGACCAAGGTGCTGAAGGTGAAGTACATCTCTTTGGTGAATCTGATTGTGGATCGGGAGATTGTGCAGGAGTTGGTGGCTGACCGCATGACGAGGGAAAATATCATCCAGTGCTTGGGCGACATCTTGCCTGGTGGAAAGGTGCGTCAACAGATGCTGGACGATTATGAGGAGATGAACCGTGTGTTGGGTGGGGCTGGTGCCAGCAGAAGGGCTGCGGAGGAGATGGTGAGTGAGTTAAGATGTGAGATGTTAGATGTTAAATGTAAAATGTTAGATGTGAGATGTTAGATGTGAGATGTTAAATGTAGAATGTAGGGTTTCTTCAATATTTCAAATTCATTATAATATGGAATACAAAACGACATACACGAAGGAAGAAGTGAATGAGTTGGTGAACTGGTTTACCACTCATACATTTGAAAAGGAACTGGATATGGGTGGTGGCATCTATGTCAGGGACGTGCAGATGGCGATTGGGCCGATGATACACGTGGCAAAGACGCAGTACGAGAACAAAACGTTTTCGGGACAGATTTATATGTTATTCCGTATCCGGGACGAACTGCTGAAACAGAATAAAGTGACAGGCGAGAAGTGATGTGCTTCCCGCCTGTTTTTATGCCTTACGGTTGAGTTCTTCCTCAACGCGGTTGGTCAGGTCGATGTAGTCCTGTACAGAGAGTTGTTCGGGACGTTGGGTGAAGATGGGATCGGCAAGCATGGGGGAGTCTTTCCCGAGAATCTGCTTCATGCCGTTGCGCATCATCTTTCTTCTCATGGTGAAGACGGTCTTGACAATGCGGCGGAAAAGCTGTTCGTTGCATCCCAAGGTCTGCTTGCTGTTGCGGGTGAGACGAATGACGGCACTCTTCACCTTGGGTGGGGGATTGAAGACGTTCTCATGCACGGTGAACAGATATTCCACATCGTACCATGCCTGAATGAGCACGGTCAAGACGCCATAGGTCTTGCCACCAGGTGAGGCAGCCATACGTTCTGCCACCTCTTTCTGAATCATGCCGGTGCAGCAGGGGATGAGGTTGCGGTTCTCCACCATCTTGAAGAAGATTTGGGAGGAGATATTGTAGGGATAGTTGCCCGTGAGGACAAAGGGTTTGCCGTCGAACACAGTCTGCAAGTTCATCTTCAGGAAATCCCCCTCGATGATGTTGTCACCCAATTCGGGGAAATGGTCATGAAGGTAGGGGACAGAGTCGAAGTCAATCTCGACCACTTTGAAGGGGCGTTGCTTGGGGATGATGTATTGGGTCAGTACCCCCATGCCGGGTCCTACTTCGAGGATGGGAATGTCGGGGCATGCGTCCACTGTATTTGCAATCCGTTGCGCTACACTGAGGTCGGTGAGGAAATGTTGACCCAAGAATTTCTTCGGTTTTATGCTGTCCATGAAAAAAAATCTTGCTGATGAATGTTGAATTATGAATTATTTCGTAACTTTGTGCTTCAAATACAATAAATGATTAGAACACTTTGCGCTGCAAAGATACGACTTTTCTTGATGAACAGCAACAAAACGCTCAAAAAGGCGATTAATATTGCCATACCATTTGTGTTAGGCGGCGGCATTCTGTGGTGGATGTACCGCGATACTGACTTTGCGGCGATGAAAGAGATGCTCCTCCATGAGATGGATTGGGGGTGGATGCTCTTCTCGCTGGTGTTCGGTGTGACAGCACAGATGTTTCGTGGCATCCGCTGGAAACAGACCCTGGAACCGATGGGTGAGCATCCTCGCATGATGGACTGCATCCATGCGGTGTTCATCTCGTATGCGTCCAGTCTCGTCATCCCTCGCAGTGGGGAACTGAGTCGCTGTGGCATCTTGGCGAGATATGACGGGACATCGTTCTTGAAGGCGTTGGGTACGGTGGTGACGGAGCGTGTGATTGACTCGTTGCTCATCCTGTTCATCACGTTGGCGGTCATCCTGTCACAGGTGGCGATATTCAGTTCGTTCTTCAATCAGACGGGCACCAACATCGGCGATGTCTTGCGGGGATTCACGACAACGGGCTATATCGTGACTGCCATCTGTCTGGTCATTACGCTGGTGTTCCTGTGGCTGCTGATGAAGCGATTCACCTTTATGGAAAAGGTCAAGGATATGGTGAATAAGGTGAAGGAGGGCATCCTGTCGCTCAGGGGTGTGGAGAACAAGGGACTCTTTGTGTTCTACACCTTGGCGATATGGGTCAGTTACTTCCTGCACTACTGGATTACCTTCCAGTGTTTCGACTTCACGGAGCATCTCGGCTTCACGGTGGCGATGGTGAGTTTCGTCGTGGGAAGCCTCTCGGTGATTGTGCCTACGCCCAATGGGGCAGGGCCCTGGCATTTTGCCGTGAAGACCATCTTGATTCTATATGGCTTGGCAGATACTGATGCGGTGACCTTCGTGCTGATTGTCCACACCATCCAGACAGCGCTGGTGCCTCTCTTGGGCATCTTCTCGCTGGTCATGCTGAGTTTCAGGACTGTTGAAAAGAAAGACGTTATAGCAAGAACAAATAAAATAGAAGACTATGAATCCAATTGAAGAACTCTCCCCCAAGGGTGTGTGGAAGAATTTCTATGCACTCACTCAGATTCCACGTCCTTCGGGACATACGGAAAAGGTGGCACAGTTTCTGGTTGATTTTGCCAAGCAGCAGGGTGTCGAGGCCTTTATTGATGAGGCTGGCAACGTGGTGATGAAGAAGGGTGCCACGCCTGGCTATGAAGATCGTGCCGTCACAGTGTTGCAGGCACACATGGATATGGTGCCTCAGAAAACCAAGGACAGCAAGCATAATTTCGAGACAGACCCCTTGGATGTGTATATCGATGGTGAATGGGTGACGGCTCGAGACACCACGCTGGGTGCTGATGACGGCATGGGTGTGGCTGCTGCAATGGCAATCATCGAGGATGACACATTGGAGCATGGTCCCATCGAGGTGCTGATCACCCGTGATGAGGAGACTGGCTTGGAAGGTGCCTTCGGCTTGAAGGCTGACGAACTGGCGGGCAAGTATCTGCTGAATCTGGATTCGGAAACGGAGGGTGAAATCACCATTGGTTGTGCTGGTGGTGTGGACATCCTTTGCCGCATGGAATATCAGGAGATGAACGTGGAGCCTGAAGGTATGCTCTGCTATGATATCGTGCTCAAAGGACTTTTGGGAGGTCATTCAGGTCTTGAGATTCCTCTGGGACGAGCCAATGCCAACAAGCTCATGGCGCGTCTGCTCTTTGCGGTGGTCAATACGGGCATGGCTTGGCTCTGCTCGTGGCGTGGTGGCAATATGCGGAATGCCATCCCTCGTGAGTGTGAGGCGAAAGTGCTCGTGCCTCAGGCGATGAAGGACGACTTCTTGGCGATGGTGGAGAAGTGCAGGCAGACCTTTGCGGCGGAATACAAGGATATTGAGACCAACGGCTTCCTCTTGACTGCTACGCAGGTGGATGAGATTCCTGCCAAGGCCATTCCCGAGGATATTCAGGAGAATCTCATCAATGCCGTGCTGGCAGCACATGATGGTGTGTTGCGCTACACGCCTTCGATGCCTGAACTGGTGGAGACCTCCTGCAACTTGGCCATCATCGACATTGCTGACGGCAAGGCGGAGGTCATCACGCTGGCACGTTCGTCGCAGGACAGCATGAAGCAGTATCTCTGCAATCAATACATCGCCTGCTTCTCCATGGCAGGCATGGACGTGAAACTCGAGGGTGGTTACAGCGGTTGGCAACCCAATCCTAAGAGTCCGCTGGTGGAGATGATGTCGGACATCTATGAGAAGATGTATGGCAAGCGTCCCCTCGTGGGTGCCTGTCATGCAGGATTGGAGTGCGGCATCATCGGTGTGAACTATCCCGAGATGGACATGGCAAGCTATGGTCCGACGCTGGTGAGTCCCCACACGCCCAACGAAGCCTGCCACATCCCCACGGTCGAGCGCTTCTACAACTTTACACTCGAAATATTAAAGAACATCCCTAAGAAATAACAGCACTATGGCACTGAACAAAAACAAAGACTTAAAGCTCTACTACAGCATCAGCGAGGTGGCTCAGATGTTCAACGTGACGGAGACCCTCCTGCGCTTTTGGGAGAAAGAGTTCCCAACCATCAAGCCTCAGAAGGCTGGTCGCGGTATCCGCCAGTACACCAAGGCTGACGTCGAGCAGGTGAGGCTCGTCTATCATCTCGTGAAAGAACGCGGCATGACCTTGCAGGGCGCACGCGACACGATTCGTCGCGACAAGAGCAAGAGCGTGAACCGAAACATTGAGGTGATTGAGAAACTGAAAGGCATCCGTTCCCAGTTGCAGATCATCAACAAGGAACTGAACGGCCTCGTGTAGGAGGTGCACATCAACTTAGCAAAAAGAGGACGTGGGCAGTGTGCTCACGTCCTCTTTGTATTCAGTTGTAAGGATGATTATTCGTCGAGGGCAGCGAGTTTTGCCTTAACCTCTTCCTTGTCAGCCTTGAGTTTCTCCATCTTGCGGTTGAGTTCCTCGATGAGGGAGTTGCCCTGCTTGCTCTTGCTGCTGAGGTTGAGGAAGCCGAGGTTGTTCTCGTAGGTCTTGATCTCGTTGCTGAGGATGTCGAGTTGACGGAGCAGGCGTGAACGGACATCGTTGCCGTTGCCACCCTTGATGCTCTCCTTGAAGCGGTCGATGCGACGCTTGGCGGCATGCTCGTTGGCATAGCCGTAGAGACGATCCATCTGTTCGCGGAGGAGCTTGTAGAGCTTGTCTTTCTCCTTGAATGGCACGTGGCCAATCTGGTTCCACTCTTCCTGAGCTTCACGGAGTTTGGTGCGCAGGTCACCTTCGAACTCTTCAGGAACGATGGCTGCTAAGGTGTCGATGATGGCACGCTTCTTCTCCATGTTGCTGTGCTGCTCACTGTGAACGTCCTTGTTGGCTTCTTTCTTGGCAGCGAAGAAGGCATCGCAGGCGGTGTTGAAGCGCTCCCAAATTTGGTCGCTGTACTTCTTGGGCACGCTGCCAATCTCCTTCCACTTCTTCTGGAGCTCGACGAGCGTGTCGGTGGTGGCTTTCCAGTCGGTGCTGTCCTTCAGTGCCTCAGCCTGCTCGACGAGTTCGAGTTTGAGGGCGTAGTTCTGGTTGAGTGTGTCGCGTACGGTCTGGAAATAACTGTTCTTGCTGGTGAAGAAGTTGTCGCATGCGGCACGGAAGCGCTCGAAGATCTTGGTGTTCATCTTCTGAGGCGCATAGCCGATGGTTCTCCACTCTGCCTGGAGTGCTGTCACTTTTTCGGAGAGGGCGTTCCAGTCGGCGAAGGTTTTCAGTTCGTCGAGGTTGAAGCCTTCGATGGTCTCGCAGATGGCGGTCTTCTTGGCGAGGTTCTCCTCTTCCTTCTGCTTACGTGCCTCGAAGAACTCCTGATGACGCTTGTTGATAACGGTGGAAGCGTCCTTGAAGCGTGTCCAGATTTCTTCACGCAGGTCGCTTGCCACAGGACCCGTCTCGCGGAAGTCCTGGTGGAGTTGCTGGAGCTTGCGGAAGGCGACGATGATGTCGCTCTCTTCTGCCAGTTTTTCGGCAGCCTCGCAGAGGGCAGTCTTGCGCTCCAGGTTCTTCTTGAAGTCGTAGGCACGGAGTTCGTTACTCAGTTTGAGTGTGTCGTAGAATGCCTCGACTGCCTGCTGGTAGGTCTTCCAGAGGGCAGTGGCCTTGTCGGCAGGCACTTCCTTGATGTCGTTCCACTGCTGCTGGAGTTCCTTGAAGTCGTTGTAGCCACGGTTGATCTCATCGGGATTCTCCGTGAGCGCCTTTATCTTGTCGATGATTTCGAGTTTCTTCTGATAGTTCGCCTCGCGCTCCTGTTCCAGTGCAGCGGCTGCAGCAGCACGCTTCTCACGGATGGCAGCCATCAGTTCCTTGAAGGCAGTCTCCTCTGGGTCTGGTTCGGGTGCATACTCCTCGGCAGCACCTCCTTCATCGATGAACTTCTTGTAGGCGGCATCGGCTTCGGCGCGATGGATGCGGTAGAAGTTGCTCTTGAGGCTGTCGAGTTCTTGGCGAGTGACCTCTTCGTCGCTTTCAGAAATCTCCTTGAGCCGGGTCACAATCTCGGTCTCGGTTTCGTAAGTGGCGATAGAAGTGGTTGAGGTTTCTGCCTGAGGCTCTTCGACAGCGTCTTCGGCTACTGGCTCAGCAACTTCTTCTTCGGCTGCTGACTCGGCAACGGGCTCTGCTGCTGGCTCGGCAACTGCTTCTTCAGTTGCGGACTCAACAACGGCTGCTGTTTCTTCTGCTGCAACGGGTTCTGTTGCAGGTTCTACTGTAGATTCAACTACAGGTTCCTCAGTGGGGTTCTGGATTTCAGTCATAGTTTTAATGTATTATATTAAGCATAATTGTATAGACATAGACGACTGCCGCTGGAATAGCGAGCAGTGAACTATCAAAGCGATCGAGCATGCCTCCATGCCCAGGAAGAATGTTACCGGAGTCCTTGATGCCCAGACGGCGCTTGATCAACGACTCCACAAGGTCGCCCCATGTGCCGACAATGACGGTGAGCATGGCAAGCCCTGCCCACAGGAGACGGCTTGTCGTGTCTGACAATGTCTCGGCAAACGGGATGAAAGTGGCAATGATTTGTGATGCCGCAATGGCTGTGAGGCCTCCACCGATGCTGCCTTCCCAAGACTTATTGGGAGAAATACGTGGGAAGAGGTGGTGCTTGCCCAACCACGAACCAAACAGATAGGCTCCCGTGTCGCTTGCCCACAGGAAGATGAAGAGCGACAGGGCATACCAATAGTAGTAGGTCACTCCGGCTGGAGTGCTGATGAAACACAGTGTGTTCAGCGAAGCGAAGGGTAGCGCAATGTATAACTGCGCCATGAAAGTCATGCCCCAATTCTGGATGTTCTCGGGGCGGTCGAAGTACAGTTCAGAGACCAAGAGATACAGGATGGAGATGAGGTAGGGGATGAAAACCTCTGACCCCATGATGTTGGTGTTGAATGCCCACACGGCAACAAAGAGATAGGCTCCTGCCACAGTGGTGATGAAACGGTTGACATGCAGATGCATGTGACGATTGACAATCGTAGTGAATTCCCACACCGTCAATGCTGTGATGACGGTGAAGAGAATCAGCAGAGAGTAGGGGTTGAACACGATTCCGCCCACAAGGACGATGACGAATAGTGCACCCGTGATGGCACGTATGATTAAATTCTTCACGCTTCTTTCGGTTTGTCTGTTTCAGTTGATGGTTCGGAGGAAGGTTGGTCAGCATTCTGTCCTGCTTCCTTTGCCTTCTCGGCCTTCTCCAAGACTGCTTGAACGATTTTCTGACGGATAATCTCCTCGTTTTCCTTCTTATGGTCGGTGGAGTTGGTCGGCTGTTCGTCTCCGTCCTTTCCGTCTTCAGCATTGGCTGCCAAGATCTCGTCAGTTCGAGAAGTCCAAGGACGCTTGCCAAAGATTTCTTCGAGGTCTTCGGCAAAGATGACTTCCTTCTCGATGAGCCGCTGTGCCAACTGTGCATGACCGTCCTTGTGCTCCAACAGCACTTTCTTGGCACGCTCATACTCGCCAGCGATGAGGGTACGCACCTCCTCGTCGATGGTCTCGGCAGTCTTGTCGCTATAAGGTTTGTTGAACTGGTATTCCTGATTGTCGTAGTAGCACAGGTTGGGCAGTTTGTCACCCATACCAGCGTAGGCAATCATGCCGTAAGCACGTTTGGTCACCTTCTCCAAGTCGTTCATGGCTCCTGTGGAGATGCGTCCCGTGAAGAGCTCTTCAGCGGCACGGCCACCTAATGTGGCGCAGATCTCATCAAGAATCTCCTCCTTGGTGGAAATTTGGCGTTCCTCTGGCATGTACCAGGCAGCACCAAGGGCTTGACCACGTGGCACGATGGTGACTTTCACCAATGGGTTGGCATATTCGAGGAACCACGAGATGGTGGCATGACCAGCCTCGTGCAGAGCGATGGTACGCTTCTCCTGGGCGGTGAGCAGTTTGGTCTTCTTCTCCAAACCGCCGATAATGCGGTCAACGGCGTCGAGGAAACATTGCTTGTCCACCCACTCCTTGTTGTTGCGGGCAGCGATGAGGGCTGCCTCGTTGCAGACGTTGGCGATGTCAGCACCAGAGAAACCAGGTGTTTGACGTGCCAACTGAGCCACATCTACCGTCTCGTCTATCTTGAGGGGCTTCAAGTGCACCATGAAGATTTCCTTGCGCTCGTTCAGGTCGGGCAGATCTACATGTATCTGACGGTCGAAACGTCCAGCACGGAGCAACGCTTTGTCGAGAATGTCAGCACGGTTGGTGGCTGCCATGATGATGATACCGCTGTTGGTACCGAAGCCATCCATCTCTGTGAGCAACTGGTTCAAGGTGCTTTCGCGTTCATCGTTACCACCCATGGCAGCAGTCTTGCTACGGGCACGACCAATCGCATCAATCTCATCAATGAAGATGATGCATGGCGCTTTCGCCTTGGCCTGTTGGAAGAGGTCACGCACACGGCTGGCACCTACACCCACGAACATCTCGACAAATTCCGAACCTGACAAGGAGAAGAATGGAACACCTGCCTCACCAGCCACAGCTTTTGCCAGCAAGGTCTTACCGGTTCCCGGAGGTCCTACGAGGAGGGCTCCCTTTGGAATCTTACCACCGAGGTTCGTATATTTCTCAGGTGTCTTCAAGAAATCCACAATCTCCTGCACTTCCTGCTTGGCACCTGCTTGTCCTGCCACATCCTTGAAGGTGATCTGTGGCGAGTTCTTATCATCTTTCTCAAAGAGTTGCGCCTTCGACTTACCTACGGAGAAGATGCTGCCAGCACCTCCCATGATGCCGCCGCCTCCCATGCCTCGCATGATGAAGATCCAGATGAGGATGATGATAATGAGGGGCGCAAAGTTCCAGAGCAGGTTGCTGATGAAGTCGTTATCACGTTCGTAGGTGACCTTTCCCTTGAAGTTTCCTTCTTTGTTCTGCTCGTCGAGGTAACTCTCCAAGTTGTCAATAGAACCGAACTCCACCTTGATGCGTGCGGGTTTCTTGTTCTTGTTGACAGCACCATATACTTGCTTCTCATGCTTGGCATCGATGGCGAGGGTGAGGGTGTTGTTGTCCTTGTTGATGGTCACATCAGCCACATATCCCTTGGCCACGAACTCTTTGAAGGTGGTGTAATCGACACTGCGAGAGGCTGAGGTGTCGTGACGGGTGAAAATCATGAATGCCAATCCTGCAATGAGCAAGATATAGAGCCACGTGAAGTTGAAACGTGGCTTCTGCATTCTGTTGTTACTGTTATTATCGTTCTTTTTTGTTTCCATGTCGCGTTAGTCAATGTCTGGGATGTCTGTGATTTCAGCATCTTCCCACAAGTTGTCAATATCGTAGAACTCACGTGCGTCTGGTACGAAGATGTGAACTACGACGTCGATAAAGTCGAGTGCCACCCACAGGTTGTTTCTGGTGCCATCAACTGCCGATGGACGGGCGTTGACCTGTTTGCGGGCGAACTCTCCCACTGATTCTGTGATGGCGGCCACTTGGCTGGGTGAATTGCCTTCGCCAATGACCAGATATTTTGTGATGGTATCGTCAATGCCTTCCAGATTGACAATACGGATTTTCTTCCCTTTCTTCTCTTGGATGCCTGCGATGCAGGACTTCACGATCTTTTCGGTTTCTGTCATTTATAATATATAATGTGTATCAGTTTTCTTCTAATTCCTTTTTCTTCTTCTCCTCAATCATCTGGAAGTCCTTGGGACGCAGCACAAAGTTGCTGCCGAGGTACTTCTCCTTCACGATGACATTGTTGGCCAGTTCTTTCGGAGTGCCCTTGAAGAGGATGCGTCCTTCGAACAGCAGATAAGCGCGGTCGGTGATGCAGAGCGTCTCCTGCACGTTGTGGTCGGTGATGAGGATGCCAATGTTTCTGTCCTTGAGTTTCCACACCACATACTGGATGTCCTCCACCGCGATGGGGTCCACACCAGCGAAAGGCTCGTCCAACATGATGAACTTCGGGTCAATGGCGAGGCATCGGGCTATCTCACAACGTCTTCTTTCACCTCCTGAGAGTTGGTTACCTCTGTTCTTCCTCACTTTCTGCAGGTTGAATTCGTCCAGCAGCCGTTCCAGATGCTCCCGTTGCTCGTCAGTCGATTTGTACTTCATCTCCAGCACCGTCATGATGTTGTCCTCCACGCTCATGGTGCGGAACACGCTGGCTTCCTGTGCCAGATAGCCCACACCCTTCTTCGCACGGGTCGATACTGGATCCTTGGTGATTTCCTGGTCGTTGATGAATACTTGGCCACTGTTGGGCACCACCAACCCCGTCGTCATGTAGAAAGAAGTGGTCTTGCCGGCTCCGTTAGGTCCTAAGAGCCCGACAATCTCCCCCTGCCTCACGCTGATGGAAACATTGTTTGCCACCGTACGCTTGCCATAGGTCTTCACCAGATTTCGTGTGTATAATGTATTCCGTTCATCAGAAAATTCGGGGATGTTTTCATCGCCCGCATTCGTGATGATGGCTTGCTTTTTTAGCTCCATATCAATTCAAATGAGTTACAAAAGTACGAATTGTTTGTCGATTAGGCACTTTCTGAAAGGAAAAACTATGTTAAAAGCCGTTCTTTTGAACAAAAATGACTAATTTTGCCAAGAATTTGCCATTTATAAATCATAAAAATCGCAATAGACGTGTTTTCAATAAAGAGTGGAATGACTCATTTGGGCAGGTATGTGCTGCTGATGGGTCGCGTGCTTTCACAGCCTGACAGGTGGCGGATGTTCATGAAGCAGTATGTGACAGAGATGTATCAGTTGGGATACAACTCGATCGGCATCGTGCTCATCATCTCCTTCTTCATCGGTGCTGTGATTTGTCTTCAGATTAAGTTGAACATTCAGAGTCCATGGATGCCTCGCATGGTGGTGGGCTATACGACCCGTGAGATCATGTTGCTGGAGTTTTCGTCGAGCATCATGTGTCTTATCTTGGCAGGTAAGGTGGGCTCAAATATCGCGTCGGAGATTGGCACTATGCGCATTACGCAGCAGATTGATGCGCTTGATATTATGGGTGTCAATTCTGCCAACTATCTCATTCTTCCGAAGATTGTTGGACTGATGACCATCATGCCGATTCTGGTCACGCTGAGTGTGGCTGCGGGTGTCTTGGGTGCGTATGCCACTTCGCTGATGGGAACGACCACGGTGCCAGAATTGGATGAGGGATTCCGCTATCAATTCAACCAATGGTTCTTCTGGTGCGGTATGATTAAGGCGGTGGTCTATGGCTTTATCATTACCAGCGTCTCTGCCTACAAGGGCTATACGGTCGAAGGTGGTAGTGTGGAAGTGGGTGTGTCGAGCACCGATGCTGTGGTCACCAGCAGTATTTTGATCCTTTTCTCTGATATTTTCCTGACAAATATGTTGACATGATAAAGGTAGAACATTTATATAAGAGTTTTGACGACCGTGAGGTGTTGAAGGACATCAACGCCACGTTTCGTGATGGCGAGGTGAACCTCATCATCGGTCAGAGTGGTAGCGGTAAAACAGTGCTGATGAAGAACATCGTAGGCTTGCTTACGCCCACCAGTGGCAGCATTCACTACGACGATCGTGACTTCGTGTCTTTGTCGAAGAAGGATAAAATCTTGCTGCGCCGTGAGATGGGCATGATCTTCCAGAGTGCCGCCTTGTTCGATTCCATGTCGGTGCTTGACAATGTGATGTTCCCACTCAATATGTTTTCTTACGACTCTTTCGAGGATCGTAAGAAGCGGGCATTGGATTGTCTGGCACGTGTGAACTTGCAGGGCGCTGAGAACAAGTTCCCTGGGGAATTGTCAGGTGGTATGCAGAAGCGTGTGGCGATTGCCCGTGCCATTGTGTTGCAGCCTAAGTATCTCTTCTGCGACGAGCCCAACTCAGGTCTTGATCCCAAGACCTGTATCGTGATTGATGAACTCATTGCTGGCATCACCCACGAGGACAAGATTACCACCATTGTCAATACCCATGACATGAACTCAGTGATGGGCATTGGCGAGAACATCACCTTCATCTGTGAGGGCAGGGCAGAGTGGCAGGGCAACAACAAGGAGATTATGGATGCCACCAACAAGCGCTTGGAAGACTTCATCTTTGCCAGCGACATTCTTCGTCAGGCAAAGGAATTGCACGACCAACAGAAGAAATGATTGTTTGTATTGCAGAGAAACCGAGTGTGGCGCGCGACATCGCCAATGTGTTGGGTGCCAGAGAAACGAAGCAGGGCTACATCGAGGGTAACGGCTATCAGGTCACATGGACGTTCGGCCATTTGTGCGAACTCAAAGAGCCTGATGAGTACAATCCCCGTTGGAAGCGTTGGGACTTATGGGATCTCCCCATGATTCCTCAGCGTTTCGGCATCCGTCTGAAGAACGATGACGGGGTGCAGCGTCAGTTTGCCACCATCGAAAAACTTATGCAAGCGGCAGATGGCATCATCAACTGCGGCGATGCTGGACAGGAGGGTGAACTTATTCAACGTTGGGTTATGCAGAAAGCTGGGGCGAAATGTCCCGTCAAACGACTCTGGATTTCCTCGCTGACTGAAGAGGCCATTCGCGAGGGTTTCAATAATCTGAAAGATCAAATCGAATACCAGTCGCTCTATGAGGCAGGGCTTTGTCGAGCCATTGGTGACTGGACGTTGGGCATGAACGCCACACGTCTCTATACCCTCAAGTACGGACAGCAGAAACAGGTGCTCTCCATCGGTCGTGTGCAGACACCTACCTTGGCATTGATTGTACGTCGTCAGCAGGAAATTGAGAACTTTGTGCCGAAGCAAAGTTGGGTGCTCTCGACCCTTTATCGTGACACCAAATTCACCGCGATTGCCCATGACGAAGAGGCGGAAGCAGAGGATGCGGCAGAAGTGAAAGCGGCTGCTGAGCAAGGTAAGACGATTAAGAGTAAGGGTCCAATATTCAAACAGATAGAATATTTAACTAAAGAAGAGGGTGAAGAAGTGCTGAAGGCTATAGAAGGGCAACCTTTTCAAGTGACTGACATCCAAAAGAAGAAGGGTACAGAGGCTCCTCCTCGACTGTACGACTTGACCTCCTTGCAGGTGGATTGCAACCGCAAGTATGGCTATTCAGCAGAACAAACCTTGCAGCTCATTCAGTCGCTTTACGAGAAGAAATTCACCACCTATCCACGTGTCGATACCACCTTCCTTAGTGATGACATCTACGCTAAATGTCCCCAAACCCTTCGTGGTCTGAAAGGCTATGAGCAGTTCACTCAGCCACTCGAAGGTAAACCCCTCCCCAAATCCAAGAAGGTGTTTGACTCCTCCAAGGTGACCGACCACCATGCTATCATCCCCACGGGAGTGCCAGCCATCAGCCTTACGGATATGGAACGTCGTGTATATGACCTCGTCACCCGTGCTTTCATTGCTGTGTTCTATCCCGATTGCAAGTTCGAGACCACTACGGTGTATGGAGAAGTTAGGAAAGCCCCCCTCCCCGAACCCTCTCCCTCTATGGGGAAGGAGCCATCTGGGGTGTTGTTCCGCACCAGTGGACGTACCATTTTGGATGAGGGTTGGAAAGTCATCTATAAAGATTCTAAAGAAACATCCGATGAAAACACGCCTGATGGTCTCCCCGTAGAGGGGGAGATGACCGTAGGACAGAGAGGGGCTGCTCTTCCCGTTTTCACCAAGGGCGAATCAGGTCCTCACATTCCTTCTCTGACAGAAAAGTGGACACAGCCGCCCAAGGCTTACACCGAGGCGACCTTGCTTCGTGCGATGGAGACTGCAGGCAAATTCGTTGATAACGAGGAGTTGCGTGATGCCATGAAGGAGAATGGCATCGGACGTCCTTCCACCCGTGCAGCCATTATAGAGACCCTCTTCAAACGTCGTTACATCCGTAAGGAACGTAAGACCCTTATTGCCACCCCTACAGGTGTGGAACTTATCGGCATTATTCACGAGGAACTTCTCAAAAGTGCTGAATTGACAGGCATTTGGGAGAAGAAACTCCGTGAAATTGAGAAGAAGCAGTACGATGCCCAGACCTTCATTGCCGAACTCAAACAAATGGTCACTGACCTCATCAATCAGGTGCGCAATGACCACTCCAACCGTCAAGTGACTATCACCACCGAAGAGGATTTGAAGAAGAAGGCTCCCCGTTCTTCGAAGGGGGAGGGCGTTCGCGATGTTGGAGGGGCTGCTCCTGCAGGTTTTCAGCCTCAGAAGAAGAAAACCCCTAAGAAGACAACCAAGAAATCGACTGAGGAAGTGAAGGCGGAACACAATCCCGATGATGTGATAGGCATGCCCTGTCCTGTCTGCAAGGAAGGGCACATCATCAAGGGCAAAACCGCCTATGGCTGTTCCCGTTGGCGGGAAGGCTGCACCTACCGTCTCCCGTTTGATCAAGCATAAATCATTGACTCATTGGCTCCTAAGGACTGAAAAAATGATTTTTTTCTTTGTATAGTGTTCGCGTAACTCAAATTTTCACTACCTTTGCAAGCAAATAAAAATTGATGGATTATGCAACCATTGGCAGAGAGATTGCGTCCGCAAACGCTGGATGACTACATAGGACAGAAGCACCTCGTGGGGGAGGGGGCAGTGATACGCAGAATGATTGAGCAGAAGCGTGTCTCGTCCTTCATCTTATGGGGACCTCCTGGTGTGGGGAAGACCACGCTGGCAGGCATCATCGCCAAGACGTTGGAAGTGCCGTTCTTCACGTTGAGTGCTGTCACTTCTGGCGTGAAGGATGTGCGTGAGGTCATCGAAAAAGCGAAGGCTTCGTCCTTCTTCGGCAATGTGAGAGGTGGGGTGTCGCCCATCTTGTTTATTGACGAAATTCACCGCTTCTCGAAGTCGCAGCAAGACAGCCTGCTCGGGGCTGTGGAGCAGGGTGTGGTCACACTGATAGGTGCCACCACGGAGAATCCTTCGTTCGAGGTCATCCGTCCGTTACTGAGTCGTTGCCAGGTGTATGTGTTGAAGAGTCTGGAGGTGGAGGATTTGATGGGTCTGCTTGACCATGCTTTGAAGACCGATGTTTTTCTGAAAGAGCGGGAAATTGACGTGCAGGAGACGACAGCCATGATGCGTTATAGTGGTGGGGATGCCCGCAAGTTTCTCAACATCCTTGAACTTGTAACTGAAACTTCTTCGGTCATTAACGATGACATCGTGACGGAGACGCTTCAACAGAATCCGTTGGCGTATGACAAGGACGGGGAGATGCACTACGACATCATTTCCGCCTTTATCAAGAGCATCCGAGGCAGTGACCCTGATGCGGCGATTTACTATCTTGCACGTATGATAGAGGGTGGGGAAGACCCGATCTTCATTGCTCGCCGTCTGGTCATTTCTGCCAGCGAGGACATCGGTTTAGCCAATCCCAATGCCCTCTTGTTAGCAAACGCGGCTTTCGATACAGTGTCGAAAATCGGTATGCCGGAGGGGCGCATCCCCTTGGCTGAGGCCACGATCTATCTGGCTACTTCACCGAAGAGCAATTCTGCATACGAGGCCATCAACGAAGCTCTTGGTTATGTGAAGGAAACAGGCAATCTGCCTGTTCCGCTCCATCTGCGCAATGCGCCTACCCAGCTGATGAAGCAACTTGGCTATGCCAAGGATTACAAGTATGCCCATGCCTATGAGGGTAATTTCGTGCAGCAGCAGTTCCTGCCTGACGGTGCCACAGATGCCCGTTTTTGGCATCCGCAGGAAAACGCATCTGAAAATAAATTGTACGAGCGCATGAAGCAGTTGTGGAATACCCGTTTTGAAAAGTAATTGACTTTTTTGATGCTTCCTTGTGCGTTTTTATGTCTAAAAATTTCTTAAATAAAAATAAATCAGTACCTTTGCAGCCGATTAGGTTTTTTAGGTAAAAGATTTTACTTTGGTAAGTATGGCTAAAAAGACACAAGAACCTCGTTACATATTTGAATCAAGTTGGGAAGTCTGCAACAAGGTAGGCGGCATCTACACGGTGCTCTCTACACGTGCGAAAACCCTGCAAGAAAAACTCACAGATAAGGTCTTTTTCATCGGTCCCGATTTCTGGGAAGGAAGAAAGAACCCGCTTTTCAAGGAAAGCAAGACGTTGTTGGCTAAATGGAAAAAGAGCGCACTGGAATATGATGGTGTGGCTTTTCGTGTGGGACGTTGGCAAGTGCCTGGTGAACCCATCGCCATTTTGGTGGACTTTAAGCCTTTCTTTGAGCAGAGAAACGAGATTTTTGGCTGGGCTTGGGAACATTTCAAGGTGAACTCCCTGAATGCCTACGGAGATTATGATGAGAGCCTGATGTTCTCTTGGGCAGCAGGTAAGGTGGTGGAGAGTTACTACAAGTTCTTTGGATTGACGAAGGAGGACAATGTGGTGTTCCAAGCACATGAATGGCAGACTTGTCTGGCTGCTTTATATATAAAGAAGTATGTACCTGAGGTGGCTACCATCTTCACGACGCACGCCACGACGATTGGACGTTCCATCGCTGGTAACAACAAGCCGCTCTACGATTATCTCTTTGCCTATAACGGTGATCAGATGGCGTCGGAACTGGGTGTGGAGTCCAAGCATTCGGTGGAGAAGCAGGCTGCGTGGAATGTGGATTGCTTCACGACGGTGAGCGAAATCACGGGTAAGGAATGTGCGGAGTTGTTGGATAAGCCTGCCGATGAGATTCTGATGAACGGTTTTGAGAATGACTTTGTGCCTTCTCCTGCTGCCAAGTTCAACGAAGCAAGAGCGGTGGCTCGTCAGAAATTGCTGAAGGTCGCCAATACGTTGATGGGAACCCAGTTGGATGATGACACCATCATCGTGACGACAGGTGGTCGATATGAATATCAGAACAAGGGTGTCAATGTGTATATTGATGCGCTGAACCGTCTACGCTGGGATGACCGGCTCCAGAAGAATGTGTTGGCGTTTGTGATGGTGCCTGCATGGATGAAGGAAGCCCGTATGGATTTGAAGGTGGCGCTCTCTAGCAAGAAACACAATCCTGTGAAATATGGAGCCATTGGTGACCCACGCATCACCCATGTGTTGCACGAACCTGAGGGTGACAAGGTGCTGGGTCAGTTGAATTGGCTTGACATGTATAACCGTCCAGAGGACAAGGTGAAGGTCATCTTCGTTCCTTCCTACCTGGATGGCAATGACGGCATTTTCAATACAGATTACTATGATCTGCTGATTGGTATGGACTTGACGGTTTTCCCCTCTTACTATGAGCCTTGGGGATACACACCGACTGAGTCTGTGGCTTTTCATGTGCCTTGCATCACGACAGACTTGGCTGGCTTCGGACTTTGGGCAAACAGATTGAAGGGTGGTGCGAGCGAGATTGAGGATGGTGTGAAGACTGTGCACCGTTCTGACTACAACTTTGATGAGGTGAGCAACGTCATTCGTGACACGCTCTTGAAGTTCTCCCAAATGGACAAGAAGCAGGTCAACGCTGCCCGCAAGAATGCAGAGAAGGTGGCAGAGAAAGCCCTTTGGAAGCATTTCATCCAGTATTATTACAAAGCATACGCCAAGGCTATCGCCAAGCGTGATGAGAGACTGAACAAATAACATAATAGATAAGATAATAAACAACTAATTTATATAATTATGAGAATTCAAGCAAGCAACGCCAACGTTCCAAATTGGCGTGAAATTAGTGTAAGATCATCCGTTCCTGCTGCTCTTGAGCCTCTGGACGAGATTGCTCATAACTTGTGGTGGGCATGGAATAACGAGGTAGGTCATATCTTCAACGATATGGACACCAAACTCTGGCATGAAGTTCAGAAGAACCCTGTGCTCTTCCTGGGCAGAATGAATTATGAGAAACTGGAACAGGTTGCAGCCGACAAGAAATTGGTTGAGCGCATCAACAACGTATATAAGGAGTTCCGTGCCTACATGGATGTGAAGCCTGACGCTAAGCGTCCTTCTGTGGCATATCTTTGCATGGAATATGGTTTGAACAACGTTCTGAAGATTTATTCAGGTGGTCTCGGTATCTTGGCTGGTGACTACGTGAAGGAGGCTTCTGACTCCAACATCGACTTCTGCGCCGTTGGTTTCCTCTATCGTTATGGCTACTTCACCCAGACACTCTCAATGGAGGGTCAGCAGGTGGCTAACTATGAGGCTCAGGTGTTCCCAACGCTTCCAATCGAGCGTGAGTTGGACGCTGAGGGCAATCAAGTGGTGATTGATGTTCCTTACAACAACTATACTGTTCACGCACTTGTATGGCGTGTGAATGTGGGTCGTGTGAAGCTCTATTTGCTTGACACTGACAATGACATGAACTCTGAGTACGACCGTTCCATTACCCACGCACTTTATGGTGGTGACTGGGAGAACCGTCTGAAGCAGGAGATTCTGTTGGGTATTGGTGGTGTTCTGCTGCTCAACAAGTTGGGCATCAAGAAGGACATCATCCATTGCAACGAGGGTCATGCTGCGCTGGCTAATGTTCAGCGTTTGGTGGAGTATGTGGAGAGTGGCCTTACTTTCAACGAGGCACTGGAGGTTGTTCGTACTTCTTCTCTCTATACGGTACACACTCCTGTTCCTGCAGGTCACGACTACTTCGACGAAGGTCTCTTCGGCAAGTACATGGGTCAGTATCCTGAGAAACTCGGCATTAGCTGGGATGACTTCATGGGTATGGGTCGTGTGAACCCAGACGACAAGGGCGAACGCTTCTGTATGTCCACTTTCGCTTGCAACACCTCTTCATGGGTGAACGGCGTGAGCTGGTTGCACGGTAAGGTGTCGAAGGAAATGTTCAACGGCATATGGAAGGGCTATTTCCCAGAAGAACTGGACAACGTGGGTTATGTGACCAATGGTGTGCACATGCCAACTTGGACAGCATCTGAGTGGAAGGCTGTCTATGCCAAGAACTTCGACAAGAACTTCCTCCATGACCAGTCGAATGAGAAGATTTGGGAGGCAATCTACAACGTGCCAGATCAGGAAATCTGGAACACCCGTCTGGCTTTGAAGGCAAAACTCATTGAGTACATCAAGAAAGCCTTCAAGGAGGATTGGTTGAAGCATCAGGGTGACCCCTCTCGCATCGTTTCCATCGTGGAGAAGATTAACCCCAACGCTTTGACTATCGGTTTTGCCCGTCGTTTTGCCACTTATAAGCGTGCTCATCTGCTCTTCAGCGACCTCGACCGTCTGGCAAAGATTGTCAACAACCCCAACTATCCTGTTCAGTTCCTCTTCGCAGGTAAGGCTCACCCAGCCGATGGTGCAGGTCAGGGTCTCATCAAGAAGATTTATGAGATTAGCCGTCGCCCTGAGTTCCTCGGCAAGATCATCTTCTTGGAGAACTACGACATGAAGTTGGCTCGTCGCCTTGTGACAGGTGTGGATATTTGGATGAACACGCCAACACGTCCATTGGAGGCTTCTGGTACATCTGGCGAGAAGGCGCTGATGAATGGTGTTGTCAACCTCTCTGTGCTTGATGGATGGTGGCTCGAAGGCTATCGTGAGGGCGCAGGATGGGCACTCACCGACAAGCGCACCTTCCAGAATCAGGAGCAGCAAGACCAACTCGATGCAGCCACCATCTACTCGCTGCTCGAGAACGAAATCCTGCCTCTCTACTATGCACGCAACGCAAAGGGCTATTCTGAGGGTTGGATTCAGACTGTCAAGAACTCAATCGCACAGATTGCACCTCACTATACGATGAAGCGTCAGTTGGATGATTACTTCACCAAGTTCTACTGCCCATTGGCAGAGCGTCGCAAGGTGCTCTTTGCCGACAACTACAAGAAGGCTAAGGACATCGCAGCATGGAAGGAATTGGTGGCTTCTCGTTGGGACAGCATCAACGTTGTTTCCTTCGAAAAGGAGGAAGACATGCTCAAGGGTGATGTGCTCTCAGGCAAGAAATATAAGATTAAGTATGTCATTGACGAGCAAGGACTTGACGATGCTGTTGGCTTCGAACTTGTCACCCTCTACCGTGATGAAGATGGTCGTGACCACATCAACCAGGTGGAGCCATTCAAGGTGACCAAGCGTGAGGGCAACCTCTACACCTTCGAGGGTACACATGTCATTCCTACAGCTGGTAGCTTCAAGGTGGCATACCGCATGTATCCTAAGAATGCAGACCTGCCACACCGTCAGGACTTCTGCTATGTGAAATGGTTCAACTAATCACCATACTCATCACGTTCTTCACACTCTTCGCCACTTCTCTTCAAGGGGCTGAACAGCCCTACAAGCGAAGCAGTGTCGTTAAATCCTACCGCACCTGCATGAAGGAGAAAAACTTCGCGCAGGCGCGGCAGGTGCTTACTGACGCCATCCGTAAACATCCAGAGGCAGCCGCTGATGCACAGCTGTATCGTTACAAGCTTGATGCACTGGACGGACTCATTGGTGTCGAAAACAGAAAGATTTACCTCAACTCCAAGCCCGACACGGTCAGTTTCTTCAATTATATGTATGAACTCTACGTGACAGGACTTCAATGCGACAGTGTGGAGCAGCACGCTCTTGCCCTGCGGAAGGCTGAGGGCAAGAAGGCAGAACCGAAACTGCATAGTGGAGTGGGGCAGACTTTGCTTCCCTATCGGAAGAACTTGTTGAATGCAGGCAAGTACTACTACACAAAGAAATCCTATGCTGACGCTTTCCGATTTCTTGACATGTATGCACAGACCAAAACATCTGAGGTGTTCATTGACACAAAAGGCAATTCCGTCCTTACCGATCCCGCTGATGAGGTGGAGGTGGCTGTGCTCTCTACTTTGAGTGCCTATGGCTCCAGCAATTATTCTGGTGTGATGAGTTATCTGCCAGAAAGCCTAAAGGATGAGAGCGTCCGTCCTCAGTTGCTGGAAATAGGTGCCAAGACCGCCTTGGAACTGAAAGACACCACGAAAATGGTGCAGTTGCTGGAAGAAGGCTTCAACGCATATCCAGATGTTGATTATTTCTTTGTCACCCTCGTCAAGCACTACAATGAGCAAGTACAATATGCGCAGTCGCTGCAGAAAGTGCAACGCATGACTTCCCTTCATCCTGAGCGACGTGACTATTGGTATATGGAAGGCACAGAATTGGTCTTGCTCGACCGTTATGATGAGGCCTTACAGGCATTCGAGCAATGTATCAACATCAAGGCAGATGATGCGGAAGCTTGGGCTTCTGTGGGCAGTATTCACCTACATCAAGCGCATGTGGCTTATGAACAGTTCAATCTTCCCAAATCCGACCCTTCCTACAACAAACAGAAGAACGCCATCACTCAATTATACCGTGAGGCGTGCTCCGCTTTTGAGCAATCCCGCAAATTTGACGAGAACAACACTGCTCTTTGGCTTGAAGGTCTTCGTGAAACCTACTTCAAACTGAACAGGGGTAAGTCGTTGCGTGCTTTGGAAAAACTGAAATAAAGCTATTACATTCTTGCTTTTCCGTATCTCAGTTCCACTTCCTCCCAATTGACGATGTTCCAAAGGGTGGCGAGGTGGTCGGGACGTCGATTCTGGTAATCCAAGTAGTAAGCGTGTTCCCAGACATCGAAGGTGAGGAGAGGTGTCAGACCTTTCTGCACTGGGTTGGCGGCATTCGTCTCCTGAGTGATGAAGAGTGTCCCGGCTCTGTCAGCAGATAGCCATACCCAACCGCTACCGAACAGCGTAGCACCCTTTTTCTGGAACTCTTCCTTGAATGCCTCGAAGGAACCGAAATCCCTCACGATGGCATCAGCCAATGCACCTGTTGGCGCTGACTTTGTAGGCTTTCCGCAGAACTGTCCGAAATACAATTCGTGATTCAGGATTTGTCCTGCATTGTTCAGGATTCCTCCATTTGCCTTGCAGACAATCTCCACGAGGGTGGCTTCTTCCCAACCATTTCCGTCCAGCAGGGCATTCAGATTATTCACGTAAGCCGCCAGATGTTTCCCGTGGTGAAACTCCAACGTCTGTTTGCTGATCACAGGCTCCAGCGCATCCATCTCATAGGGCAACGCCATTAAAGTAAACTTTCCCATCATGTTGTAAGTTTTAGAATCATTATTCGTGTTTGATAATCGGCTCGCAAAAGTACGGGAATCGATTCAAATATGCAAGGATTTGCCTCGATTTTTTGCAATAATTGAGCAGAATGGAACATATTGTTCGGGATTTTGTGTCTTCTTTTTAGAAAAATTTTCGTAACTTTGCCGCATGTTTAGAAATTAATGATTGAATTATGGAAAATTTCAGAGAATTGGTGCAGATGCGCCGTAGTGTTCGCAAATTTACAGATGAAGAAATAAAGGCGGAGGATTTGCAGACGATTTTGAGGGCTGCGCTGATGGCTCCGACGAGTAAGGGTACGAGGGCTTGGCACTTCGTGGTGGTGGATGACAAGGCGATGTTGGAGAAGATTTCGCTGTGTCGTCCCATGGGTAGCCAGTTCATTGCAGGTGCCAAAGTGGCTGTGGTGGTGCTGGGCGACCGTGAGGTGACGGATGCTTGGTGTGAGGATGCCTCGATTGCTGCGGTGACGATGCAGTATCAGGCAGCAGACCTTGGTTTGGGTTCTTGTTGGTGCCACATCCGTAACCGTTTCATGGAGAATGGGGAACCATCGGACAATGTGCTCCGTTTCCTGCTCCGCTATCCTGAGAACTTGACGGCCGAATGTGTCATCGGCATTGGTTATCCTGCTATTGAACGCAAGCCTCAGGATGAGGATAAGCTGAAGTGGGAGAATGTGCATATTGGGCCATTTCCGGAGGAAGATTGAAGAATTGAAGAGTTGAAGAGTTGAAGGATTGAAGAATTGAAAAATTGAAGGATTGAAAAGTTGAAGAGCCTTTAGCTCAACGAAGTAAATTGAAGTTTTATGAGGGTAGTATTGATAGGGGCTGGTAATCTGGCCACGAACTTGGGAAAGGCGCTGTTTCGTGCAGGGCATCAGGTGGTGCAGGTGTGGAGCAGGACGGAGGCATCGGCTTCGGCATTGGCGTCTCAGTTGAAATGTCCGTGGACGACAGAGGTGGACGGCGTGATGGAGGGTGCTGACATATTCATCATTGCAGTCAAGGACTCTGTGTTGCCGTCGTTGGCAGAGGCGCTGAAGGAGGGGAGAGAGAATCAGTTGTTTGTCCACACGGCGGGGAGCATGCCCTTGGATGTGTTGCCGTTCAAACGTCGTGGAGTGCTTTATCCGATGCAGACTTTCTCAAAAGATAAAGAGGTGGATTTCAGTGTTATACCTTGTTTTGTTGAATCATCGGATGAAAGTAGTTTAGCGTCAATTAAGAAACTCTCATACACCATTTCTGATACAGTCTATGAACTGGACAGCGAGAACCGGAAGTACTTGCATTTGGCGGCAGTGTTCTGCTGTAATTTCGCCAACCATTGCTTCAGTCTTGGGGCAGCATTGCTGAAAGAACATGGCGACATTCCGTTCAGCGTGATGCTTCCGCTGATAGATGAGACGGCGGCGAAACTCTATTCGATGTCGCCACAGGAGGCGCAGACGGGACCTGCTGTGCGGTGGGATGAGAATGTGATGTCAAAGCATCTGCAACTCTTGTCTGGCAAGCCTGACATGCAAAAGATTTATGAACTCATGAGTAAAAGTATACACAATGATTAACTACGATTTGAAGAAGATACGGGCGGTGTTCTTCGATGTGGATGGGGTGCTGTCTTGCGAGACCATTCCGCAGCATCCGAACGGTGACCCGATGCGAACCGTGAACATCAAGGACGGTTACGCGATGCAACATGCGGTGAAGTGTGGTCTGATTCTTGCCATCATCACGGGTGGCAGGACAGAGGCGGTGCGCATCCGCTACGAGGGACTGGGCATCAAGGACGTTGTGTTGGGTGCGGCGGTGAAGATCAACACCTTCAAGGAACTCAAAGAGAAGTACCAGTTGAGGACGGAGGAAATCGCTTATGTGGGCGACGACATCCCCGACTATGAGGTGTTGAAGGCCTGCGGACTTCCGTGCTGTCCTGCTGATGCGGCACCGGAAATCAAGGGGATATGCACTTACATCTCCCACAAGAACGGGGGGCAGGGATGTGCACGTGACATCTTGGAACAAATCTTAAAAGCACAGGACAAATGGATGCACAACAGCACAGCTTTCGGTTGGTAGAGGACTATCGGGTGATACTTGCCAGCAATTCGCCGCGCCGCAAGGAACTGTTGGGCGGACTTGGCATCCCGTTTGAGGTTCGCACTTTGCAGGACATCGATGAGAGTTATCCCGACACGCTTCGTGGCGAGGAGATTCCCATGTACATCTCCGGCAAGAAGGCTGAGGCGTACAAGCAGACGATGGCAGACGACGAGCTGATCATCACCGCTGACACCATCGTGTATGACAACGGACAGGTGCTGGGCAAGCCGAAGGATAGGGGAGAGGCGATGCAGATGCTTCGTGAACTCTCTGGGCATGCTCATGAGGTCATCACGGGTGTGTCGGTCGTGACGAAAGAGAATACCGTGCAGTTTGCCTCCACGTCGAAGGTGTATTTCGCGGAACTGACGGACGAGGAAATTGCCTACTATGTCGATGAATACAAGCCGTTCGACAAGGCTGGGGCATACGGCATTCAGGAGTGGATTGGCTTCGTTGCCGTCACCCGCATCGAGGGCTCCTACTTCAATGTGATGGGACTGCCCATCCAGCGACTTTATACGGAACTGAAAAAATTGAAAAATTGAAGAAATATGGAAACTTACATTCATGAACTCGATGACATTGATTTGCAGATTCTGCGAATCGTTCAGGAAAACAGTCGTCTCACCACCAAGGAGTTAGCGCAGAAGATTCACCTCTCTGTCACTCCCACCTACGAGCGTCAGCGCCGTCTGGAGCGCATGGGCTACATCAAGGGTTATGTGGCTGTGTTGGATGCCAACAAGATGGAGCGTGGCTTCATGGTCTTCTGCAATGTCTCGATGAAGCAGATTAACAAGAAAATCGCCAACGACTTCAAGGAGACGGTTGGCGCATGGACTGAGGTGACGGAGTGCTACAACATCTCCGGCGATGGTGACTACTTGCTGAAGATTTGCGTGAGCAGCATGCAGAAGTACCAGCAGTTCATCCTCGACAAGTTGGGCGACTTCCCCTACATCTCGCAGGTGCGCTCCTTCTTCGTCATGGACACGCTGAAACTCACTTACGGCTTCTCGCTGTAAGCGGTTGCCATCAGATTCTTCACCTCATCGTAGCTTACACAGATAGTGTAGGCGCCTGAGGCGTAGGGGGCGATGTCGTATTCGTTGTAGTGGAATTCGATGCTGTCCTCGCGCAAGGCGAAGTTGTTGCTGATGAACATGTCGGTCATCTCCAGGATGCCCTTCTTGTGCAGTTCGTCCATCGAGCGGGCATTATGGTCCTTCATCAGCTTGGCGAGCAGAGTGTCCTGCAGTTTGGGCTGGTTGGAGGTGGGGAACACGTCGTCGAGCGTGATGAAGTCGCCAGTCTTGGCATTGAAGCGCAGGATGGTCGTCAGCTCGCAGGGATGGGCGCCGCCCGTGAAGACATCTTCCAAGAGGCGGTAGTTGATGATGTTCTTCATCCCGTATTCTGCGCGACCCGTCAGGTGGTCGTGATAGACATTCGCAATCTTGTCGCTATGAAATTCCGTCTTCACATCCTCGATGTACTGTGCGATGGCCTCGTCGATGCTCAGTTCGCTCGACTGCTTCAGGAGCAGTTCAATCAGATGCCCGTTGATGAGGTTGCAGGTCCGCTCGTTCGCGGCATTCTCCGACTTCATGAACTGCATGTCCACCTTCACGTCCATCTCGCGGTTCTCCTGCTCACGCAGCAGTCCGAAGCCGGTCGTGTCCGTCTCCTCCACGTCGAGCGGCTTCTCCGTCAGCTGCTCCATTTTCTCCACATTGTAGAACTCGATGTCGTTCCATTTTGTGTCGGGTTTGCAGGCTGCAGCGAGGCAGGCGAGGATGGCTCCTAAAGATATATATATGTAATATGTGATAGGCCTTTTCATTATTCTTCTTTCAATTTCGGGCACAAAGGTACGAATTTTCTCATGATGATGAATGTTATTCCGAGAAGAATATCTAATTTTGCCCGAGAAAATAAACAATCAACTCAGATATGTCACTAATCAAATGTCCCGAGTGCGGCAGGGAAATCAGCGATTTGGCCGCATCATGTCCACATTGTGGATGCCCTATCAATCAACAGACACCTTCATCGGCTTCGGCCACCAACCCATCGGCTCCTCAGCAGCCTGCCCCCAGTCCGCAGGCAAAGAAGCGCGCCGGCTCCACCATTGCCATCGTTGCCGTCGTCATACTGTTGCTGGCAGGTGTGGCGGCGTGGTTCCTCTTCTTCCGCGGAGGTTCCGACGACGACGAGCGCAGAGCCTACGACAACATCATGCGCTACGAGAACGCCCATCAGCTTGACTCCCTCGGCGAGGCGCTCAACGACTACTTCGACACCTACAACGCCGATGCCTTCCACTATTCTCAGTTGAAGGATCTGCACGACCGCTTCTTCACCGAGCGTGCCGACTGGCAGGCAGCCGAGGGACTCATGTCGCTCGATGCCTTCCGCCACTTCCTCGACGTGCACCCCGACGGATTCTACCGCAGCCGTGCCAACCAGAAGCTCGACTCCCTCTGCTACATGGAGGCTCGCCATGCCAACACCCGCGAAGCCTACGAGCACTACCTCGACCAGTTCGCACAGGGCAAGTATGCCGCCGAGGCACGCAAGCAGATGACCGACCTCGACAACGTGGACCTCACCATCGAGGAGAAAGCCTCTGTGCGTGAAACCCTCAACACACACTTCGACGCCTTGGCTGACAACGACAAAGGTTCCATCTCCGCCACCCTCGCCGAAGAGATCAGCTCCTACATTGGCAAGTCCAATCCCGAACTCGAGGACATCTATGCCTACATGACCAACATGCACGTCGCTGGCCGCACCATCATCTTCAACGTGAAGAACATGGACATCAAGAAGATTAACGCCGCTGGCCGCAACATCTACAACGTGCAGTTCGCCCTCGAAGAGGAAATCTTCACCGGCAAGCACCACTCCGGACTCGACACCGAGGCTGGCGATCCCTCCGAGGCAGACAAGCCCACCGCATCCGACGTGAAGCAGTTCAAGGGCACCGCTGTCCTCAACGAGGCGATGAAGATCACCTCCCTCGTTCTGCGTCAGTAATGTCTCCCCCGAACAGCAAACTTTTATTTGCCTCTTGAATGATCAATATAGATAGATTTTGTAGTTCTTCACACTGCCAGGGGCACCTTGCTCGGCACGGGGCAGATACTCGAGGGCGGAGATGGTCTGCTCGCTGCCGAGGTCGATGACGAGGAGGTGGGGCAGGGTAGCGCCCTTCTCGGTCTGCCAGTAGGTGGATTCCTGCAGGTCATAGACCTTGTCGCCCGTGTGGTTGCCATTCTCCTCCTCAGAGTTGGCGTACTTGGTGGTCCAGGGTTCGCGAGAGATGCGCTTACCGTCGGTACCTTGCAGATAGAGCTCGGCAATGGCCACTTGTGACTTGCCATCTTGAGTGGAAGTGCATTCGATGGCAAGATAACGACCCTTCTTCTGTCCGTTGAACTTGACGGTCTGCCAACCATTGCCAGCCTTGAAGGCTCCTGTGGCGGCAGGAGTGGCGGAGTTGAGGTCGGGCTTGTCGCCGATGTTGTTGTGCTTGTTCGACTTCTCCAACTGGAGCTTGTTCAGTTCAGGCTCAGCCTGTCCCCATACGACAGCCTCTTTTGGACCGACAACATCGAGGACGATGATTTCGTTCCGTCCCTTCTTCAGCCAGCAACCTGGCACGTAGAGTGTCTGCTGAGGACCAATTGACCAGATGCGACCGAGGGCGTGACCGTTCACATAGACCTGTCCCTTGCCCCAAGTCTCAAAGTTGAGGAAAGTGTCGCCCACCTTGGTGAGGTTGAAGTAGCCACGATGATAGCCGGGCTTGAACAATGCCGTGAGTTTCTGCGAATCCTCATAGTTCTGGGTCAATGCCAAGCCTGGGACGCTGCCCTTAGCGTTGCTGTTGACATTCTTCACCATGTCGAGTGCGGCTCTGGCAGTTTCGTAATCATCAGGGATGGCGACGTTGGTCCATTTCTTCGGAGTCAGAACAATCTCAGCATCGTCAGTTTCAGAGGACAGCGTGACATTGCCGACGATACCCTTGAAGTCCTTGATGGCGCGTCCGAAGTTGATACGACCCATGCCCTCGACGATGATGGTCAGGTCGGTTCCCTTCTTCACGGCAGGGATGGTGAGCGACTTTTCGTTCTTCACGCGGTCAATCTTGCCGATGTACTTGCCATCGATGAACACTTGAGCAAAGTCGTGGAACTCTCCTGTCAAGACACTTGGGGTAGTGATTTCCGGCAATTGGGTGGAGTAGATCATCGTTCCCCAACCCATATCCATTTCCTCGAAGGTCTTGATGGCACCAGTTTCTGATTTGCCATTGGAGGCCATCCCTGTCATGAGGGTGGCGAATTCCTTCAACTCGAACTTCGGCACAGTAATGATAGGTGCCACATCCTTAGGAACAGCAGGAAGTTTCTTATCGCTGTACTTCTGCATCATCTCGCGCAGTTCGTAGTATTTTTCGGTAGTATGGCCATATTCGTTGATGGGGGCATCGTAGTCATACGACGTCACATCGGGCGCAAAGCCTGGAGAGTTGGCACCAGCCCAGTGGCCGAACGACGTGCCGCCGTGGGTCATGTAGAGCGAGAAGGAGATGCCCTTGGAGAGCATTTCGTCCATGCCATCCACCATGTCCTTGGCAGGACGGGTCTCGTGGCGGGCGCCCCACTTGTCGAACCATCCACTCCAGAACTCCGAGCACATCTTGGGTGCATTGGGACGAAGTTCGCCCAAACGACGGAACTGGTCGTTGATGTTCGCACCTGTACCGAAGTTCATCGTCCAAGTGAGATCGTCGAGGCCGTTCTTCTCGAAGTTGGAAGACCAGTCGCACTGGAAGAGTGCCAACTCGGAACCGTAGATGCCACGCAGACAGTCACGAATCTCAGAGACATAAGGTTTGTCCTCGCCATAGGAACCATACTCGTTCTCCACCTGCACCATGATGATGGGACCGCCGTTCTGAATGGTCAGCGGAGCCAGTTGCTCACCCACCTTCTCTTCGAAGATTTTCACACGCTCCATGAAGTAAGGGTCGCGCTCTCTGAGTTTGATGTCTTTCTTCTTCAGCAGCCACCAAGGCAGACCGCCCATTTCCCATTCGGCGCAAACGTAGGGTCCAGGACGCACGATGACGTACATGCCGTTCTTTTGTGCCAGACGGCAGAACTCAGCCACGTCGTTGTTGTCGGTGAAGTTGAACTCACCCTCGCGCTGCTCGTGGATGTTCCAGAAGATGTAGATGCACACGGTGTTCATGCCGAGCGCCTTACACATCTTGATGCGATGGTCCCAATAAGGCTTGGGAATACGGGGGTAGTGAATCTCTGCGGCCTTCACCACGAAAGGTTTGCCATTGAGCAGGAATGTGCCGTTGCCAGCCTCGAAAGTTCCCTTTGCTTGTTGTGCACATGCAGGGTTGACCACCAGCATGGCAGCCAAGAGGGAAAACAAATAAATGATTTTTCTCATTATATAAATAGGTTTAAATTAGATTTCTCCCCACAAAGGTAGTGTATCTTTCGTTTTTCTACAAACTTTTTCATCAATTTCTTGTGATAAAGATAAAAATGATGTACCTTTGTAAGGCAAAAAACTAATTATTTACCACAAGTAGAGATTTACCAATATGTCAATTTGGATTATTTTCAAGCTTCTGGGATCGCTGGCACTCCTCATGTTCGGTATGAAGGCGATGAGTGAAGCCCTCCAGAAGATGGCAGGTCCGCAACTGCGCCACGTGCTGGGTGCCATGACCACCAATCGCTTCACAGGTATGCTGACGGGTACGGTGGTTACAGCTTCCGTACAATCTTCAACAGCCACGACGGTGATGACGGTTTCGTTTGTGAACGCTGGTTTGCTTACACTGGCACAGGCCATCTCGGTCATCATGGGTGCGAATATCGGTACGACACTGACGGCTTGGATCATGGCGGTAGGTACATCGGGCAGCGAGGTTTCTCCATTCGACATCAGTATCGTGTCCTATATAGGCTTCTTCATCGGTATTGTGCTCATCTACATGAAGAAGCATCGATATATTGGTGATTTCCTGTTTGGTATCGGTCTGTTGCTCTTGGGTTTGACCACGTTGAAGGCCACGGGTATGTCGATGGATTTGGCGAACAATGAGACCATCACCTCCTTCTTCAAATCGTTTGATCCCAACTCTTTCTGGACAACGCTCGTCTTCCTGCTCTTGGGCGGTATCATGACATTCTGTGTGCAGTCATCAGCAGCCGTGATGGCCATCACGATGTTGTTGTGCTCCACTGGTGCCATGCCTATCTATCAAGGTATTGCTCTGGTGCTGGGTGAAAACATCGGAACCACTGTCACCTCGAACCTTGCCGCATTGTCGGCCAATACACAGGCTCGTCGTGCCGCCCTTGCCCACATGTTCTTCAATGTGTTCGGCGTGCTGTGGATTCTGTTTGTCTTCCGTTATTTCATTGATATGGTGTGCGGATGGGTGAACTACGATGTGGAAATGACGAAGGAAAGTGCCAGTGCCGCTGCTTTCATTGCTAACGCAGGTAAGCTGAATTTCGTGCTGGCGGCGTTCCACACCACGTTCAATGTGGTCAATACGATGATTCTCATTTGGTTCATTCCACAGATAGAGAAGTTTGTCTGCTGGGTCATCAAGCCTAAGAAGGTGGACGACGAGGAAGACTTCCGTCTGCATTTCATCACAGCGGGCATCATGAAGACTCCTGAACTTTCAGTGTTCGAGGCACAGAAGGAGATTCAGGCTTTTGCCGATCGTATGCAGCGCATGTTTGGTATGGTACGCGAGTTGCTCGTACTATCAAGCACGAATACTGCCAACAAGAAGGGCTCACAAAACAAAGATTTCAATAAACTTTATTCGCGCATTGAGAAATATGAGGACATCTCAGATGGCATGGAACTGGAAATTGCTAAATATCTGGATCAAGTGAGTGATGCCCATCTTTCTGACGAAACGAAAGCAAAGATTCGTGCCATGCTTCGTGAAATTTCCGAGTTGGAGAGTATTGGCGATTCCTGCTTCAATCTTGCTCGTACCATCAACCGCAAGTTCAGCAGCAAGGAGGAACATTTCAATGAACAGCAATATGACAACATCCACCAGATGATGGATCTTACAGAGTCTGCCCTGACACAGATGAACGAGTTGATGGCTGGTCGTAAGGAATCGTTCGATGTTAATCGCACGTTCAACACAGAGAACGAAATCAACAACTTCCGCAATCAGCTCAAGTCGCAAAATATTGCCGACGTGAATAACCACAAATACACCTATGCTGTTGGTACCGTCTATATGGACCTCATCAACGAGTGCGAGAAACTTGGTGACTATGTGGTCAATGTGGTCGAGGCACGTATGGGCACCCGCCTGAGAATGGCGTAAGATATATAGCGATTCGTTTTGCAATGTCTGGACGATTCGTTTGTATTTGATTGACTGATTTTTCTTGATTAATTGATTAACTAAATATGGAACAAGTTTTTGCTTACATTATCGGCCTGGGCGCGGCCGTGATGATGCCTATCCTATTTACGATTATTGGCTTGTGCATTGGCATGAAGTTTGGCAAGGCGCTGAAGAGCGGCCTCTATGTGGGTGTCGGCTTCGTGGGACTTGGCATCGTGACGGCATTGCTGACCACAAACTTCAAGACGCCGCTTGGCAGTGTCGCTGATATTTTTCAACTGAACTTGAGGGTTTTCGACATGGGATGGCCTGCCGCTGCTGCTGTGGCTTACAACACGGCTGTGGGTGCGCTGATTATCCCGATCTGTTTGGGCATCAACTTCCTGCTCCTTATTACTAAATGTACGCGCACGATGAATATTGACCTCTGGAATTATTGGCATTTCGCCTTCATCGGTGCTGTGGTTTATTTTATGATGGGCGAGTCGTTGGCTTGGGGATATTTCGCCGCCATCGCGTGCTACATCATCACGCTGGTGATGGCAGACTTGACAGCCGATCGTTTCCAGGGTTATTATGACAATATGGATGGCATCTCTATTCCTCAGCCGTTCTGCCAGAGTTTCACTCCGTTTGCAGTGCTGATTAACAAAGGACTTGATTTGATTCCAGGCTTTTCCAAGTTGGATGTAGATGCCGAGGGACTGAAGAAGAAGTTTGGTGTGTTGGGCGAACCCATTGTATTGGGTGTCATTGTGGGCGCTCTGATTGGTGCGGCAGCCCACTTCGGAGATTTCTCCGACTTGGAGGCCTATCGTCTGAAACTTGAGGCAGCCCTTCAGGAGACAAACCCGCAGGGCGTTGTTACCATGACAGATGTATGGGTGAAATATATTCTGAAAGACATTCTTTTCTTGGGTGTCACGATGGGTGCCGTCATGGAACTCATTCCCCGCATCACTCGTCTGTTCATCGATGGTCTGATGCCTATCTCTGAAAAGACACAGGAAGTGGTGAAACGGAAGTTCAAGGGACAGAAGGTCTACATCGGCATGTCGCCAGCATTGGTGATAGGTCATCCTACCACGTTGGTTGTTTCCTTGCTGCTCATTCCCGTTACGCTGGTTCTTTCCATTGCCTTGTCGAAGGTTGGCAATCAGTTCCTTCCTTTAGCCTCGTTGGCAGGCATGTTCTATGTGTTCGTGATGGTGCTGCCATATACGAAGGGCAATGTGGTGAAGACGTTTATTATCGGTCTTGTTGCCGTTACCATCGGTCTCTATTTTGTTACAGACATGGCTCCAGCCTTCACGTTGGCAGCCAACACAGTCTTTGAAGCCACGCAAGACAAGGCTGCTCAGATTCCCGAGGGATTCGAGGCTGGTGCGCTCGATTTCGCTTCGAGCCTCTTCGGATGGGTTATCTATAAATGCATCGCCTATCTGGAATGGGTTGGTGCCGGCATCCTGACCGTCATCACCATCGGCATGGTGCTTTGGAACCGCCGACGCATCAACAAGCAATGAAATCAATGAAAGAAATATAATCAATAACCAAAAACATAACTGACTAACTACAAAATGAAAAAAATTCTTCTACTTGCAGCGTTGGCTGCATCCATCACGGCGTCGGCTCAGGTGAAGGTGAACTTCCAGACAGCCTGCCATCCCGACGATGTGAAGCACTATGACACCAAGACCCTCCGCGACCGTTTCGTGATGGAGAAAGTCATGGTGGCTGACGAAATCAACCTCACTTACTCGCACTACGACCGCTTCATCTTCGGCGGCGCAATGCCTGTCACCAAGGACTTGAAACTCGAAGCCTTCCCTGAACTCCGTGCCCCGTATTTCCTCCACAACCGCGAGATCGGCATCATCAACACAGCAGGAGAGGGCGTGGTCGTTGTCGACGGACAGGAATACCCGCTGAAAGAGCGCGAAGCCCTCTACATCGGTCGTGGCAATCTCGGCAAGGACAAGAGCGGACGAGGCATCGAATCCAACCAGGAAGTCATCTTCCGTTCCAAAGACCCGAAGAATCCCGCCAAGTTCTACATCAACTCCGCCACCGCCCACCAGCACTACAAGACGCAGTGGGTGACTCTCGACGGGCGCAAGAACGGAAAGATTCAGTCGCTCAAGGCCACCGTCACCGGTCCCTTAGGCACATTGGCAGAGTCGAACCAGCGAACCATCTATCAGCTCATCGTCAACACCTCCCTCGAGGAAGGTCCTTGCCAACTCCAGATGGGTTTGACGCAGTTGCAGGAGGGTAGTGTATGGAACACGATGCCGCCCCACACCCACGGTCGCCGCATTGAGGCATACTATTATTTCAACTTGCCCACCGATCAGACCGTCAGCCACATCATGGGTCAGCCACAGGAAAGCCGTGTAGTTTGGCTTCACAACGAGCAGGCCATCATGTCGCCAGAATGGTCCATCCATGCCGCCTCCGCCACCTACTACTACACATTCATTTGGGGAATGGCAGGAGAAAATCTCGATTACAACGACAAGGACGTCATCAAGGTGTTTGACCTGAAGTGATTTTAGGAAGAAAATCAATCTAAAAAAGATGATATTGTTTGTCTGCTTCAAAGAAAAACGTTACCTTTGCAACGTTTTCACCTTTTAACAGACCAAAAGCATCACTTTTTAATCCTATATTATATGAAAACAATGAAAATTCTTATCGCAGGGTTGGCGCTGATGGCCCTGACGTCGTGCGACAAATTGTCGAAAATCGCACAGGTGGCTTCTTCGGACGCCGACTCAGAACAGCAAAAGCAGGAGCAGGATATGGAGCAGATGAGTGAGATGCTTAAGACTGTGGCCTTGAGTCTTGACTCGATTCAAGAACAGGAGCAGGTGTTGACGCGCTTCGACGAGAACACGCCGAGGAACGAGATTCTGGAGCGCCTACAGATGTTCAAGGACATCCTTGACCGGAAGAAAGCGGAAATTGACTTGCTAACGGCAGAGAATCTGTCGAACCAGGGCACCATTGCCGACCTGAAGAAGGTGTTGGAGTACCTCAATCAGCAGCTGGAGGAGAAGAGCGCCCGCATCGCCAAACTGGAGGAGGCAGTGAAGAACAAGGATGCTAAAATCGCTGAACTGCGAGACGAAGTGGACGTGTTGACTGTCGAGACGGGCAATCTGAAAATCAAGAACCAGCAGCAGGAGGTGCAACTCAATCAAGGCTTCTATATCGTGGGCTCGAAAAAGGAACTGAAGAACCTCGGACTGCTTTCGGGTGGACTGCTGAGCAAGAAGCGTGCCAACTATTCGAACATCGACAACAGCGTGTTCAAGAAGGTGGATATCCGCAACTTCAACTCGTTGGTCATCGAATCGAAATCGCCCAAGCTGATGACCGAGAAACCTGCGTCGAGCTACACGCTGACGAAGAATGGAGACGGCACTACGACACTGAAAATCACCAATGCGAAAGAGTTTTGGGGAGCCTCTCCGTATCTCATCATTATGTTGTAACCATAGCTGCCAAATGAACGATTGTGGCAGTCTCAGAAGCGAAAACAGCTTCATAAACTGCTAAAAAACATAGGAAAACGAATATTTTCGCACAAAGATAGTCTGTATGTGAGGGAAAAAGGCTACCTTTGTGCGATTTTTTGACGACATATAGCAAAAAAGGTTCGTGCCGTGCGTGGCACGACATATAGATGTTTTATATATTTTTCAACAAACAAGATGAACGTAATTACAAAGAAGGTTTCGTTGCCTGATGGAAGAGAAATCAGCATCGAAACAGGAAAGCTCGCAAAACAAGCGGATGGTTCCGTGATGCTCCGCATGGGAGACACGATGCTCCTCGCCACTGTTTGCGCAGCGAAAGATGCAGTACCGGGAACAGATTTTATGCCACTCCAGGTAGAGTATCGAGAGAAGTACGCGGCTAACGGCCGTTTTCCTGGAGGTTTCACCAAGCGTGAAGGCAAGGCAAGCGATGAGGAAATCCTCACTTGCCGTCTCGTTGACCGCGCCCTCCGCCCTCTGTTCCCATCGAACTATCACGCAGAGGTTTATGTGAATGTCATCGTCTTCTCGGCCGATGGCAAAGATATGCCGGACGCATTGGCTGGTTTTGCCGCATCCGCAGCGCTGGCCTGCTCGGACATTCCTTTCGAGGGACCCATCTCCGAGGTGCGTGTTGCACGCATCAACGGTGAGTTCGTGATCAACCCCACCTTCGAACAACTGAAGGAGGCTGATATGGATCTGATGGTGGGTGCCACCGAGGAGAACATCATGATGGTGGAAGGTGAGATGAAGGAAGTGCAGGAGAAAGACCTTCTCGAAGCTTTGAAGGCTGCTCATGCAGCTATCAAGCCCCAGTGCCAGTTGCAGAAGGAGCTGATGAAGGAGTTGGGCAAGGACGTGAAGCGCGAGTATTGCCACGAGGTGAACGATGACGATCTGAAGGCCGACCTTCAGGCTAAGTGTTACCAGCCAGCCTACGATGTGACGAAGCAAGCACTGGAGAAGCATGAGCGTGCTGAGGCATTCGAAAAGATTCGTGAGGACTACAAGGAGGCATACGCTGCTGCTCACACGGACTTGACTGAAGAAGAATTGGAAGAGAAGTACACGCTCGTTGACCGCTACTATCATGATGTGGAGCGCGATGCTATGCGTCGTTGCATCCTCGATGAGGGCATCCGTCTCGATGGTCGTAAGACTACCGACATTCGTCCTATCTGGTGTGAGGTTTCTCCACTGCCAGGACCTCATGGTTCTTCCATCTTCACTCGTGGTGAAACACAGGCTTTGGCCTCTGTTACTCTCGGCACAAAGCTGGACGAGAAACTCGTGGACGGCGCATTGGAACGCTACTACCAGAAGTTCCTCCTCCACTACAACTTCCCTCCATTCTCTACAGGTGAGGCGAAGGCACAGCGTGGTGTAGGTCGTCGTGAGATTGGTCACGGTCACCTCGCATGGCGCGGTATCAAGGGTCAGCTTCCTGATGACTATCCATACACTATCCGTGTGGTTTCCGATGTGTTGGAGTCTAACGGCTCTTCATCAATGGCTACCACTTGTGCTGGTACACTCGCGTTGATGGATGCTGGTGTGCCTATCAAGAATCCAGTTGCTGGTATCGCAATGGGTCTCATCAAGAACCCGGGTGAGGAGAAGTACGCAATCCTTTCCGACATTCTCGGTGATGAGGACCACCTCGGCGATATGGACTTCAAGACCACTGGTACGAAGAATGGTCTGACTGCCACCCAAATGGATATCAAGTGCGACGGTCTTTCTTATGAGATTCTCGAGAAGGCACTCATGCAGGCAAAGGCTGGCCGTGAACACATCATGGGTGAGATGATGAAGACCATCTCTGAACCACGTCCTGAACTCAAGCCACATGTACCACGCATTGAGCAGATCATCATTCCTAAGGAGTTCATTGGCGCTGTCATTGGCCCTGGTGGTAAGGTGATTCAGCAGATGCAAGAGGACACTCAGACCGTCATCACTATCGATGAAGAGGATGGTGTGGGCAAGGTGCAGATTTCTGCTCCAGGTCGTGAGGCGATCGAAGCTGCCATCGCCAAGATCAAGGCTATCGTTGCTATTCCTGAAGTCGGCGAGGTGTATCACGGAACTGTTCGTTCAGTCATGCCATACGGATGCTTTGTGGAGTTCCTGCCTGGCAAGGACGGTCTGCTCCACATCTCCGAGATTGACTGGAAGCGTCTCGATACTGTTGAGGAGGCTGGCATCAAGGAAGATGACCAGATTGACGTGAAGCTCATTGACATTGACCAGAAGACTGGCAAGTACAAGCTCTCTCGCCGCGTGCTCATCGAGAAGCCTGCTGACTATCAGGAGCGTCCACAGCGTGAGCGTCGTCCACGTCCTGAAAGAGGTGAGCGTGGTGATCGTCGTCAGCGTCCAGAGCGCAATGACCGTCCTCGCCACAACAATGAGCCACGCAATGAGGCACCAGCACAGGAAGGTGGTGACTTCAAGTCCGCACTCGATGACCTGCTGAAGTAAGAATATAAGAATATATAATATGTAAAGAAGGAGGACACTTCAATGTGAAGTGCCCTCCTTCTTTTGTCATTCAATCATCATCATTCTCAATCATCATCGTCAGGTAGCGTGAACTCCTTGGTGTCTCCGTTCGAGCCGATAATGATACGACGGGCAGCCTTATAGACGAACATGTAAGCTTCGACGCTTTCGTCTTGGGGGAAGTTCAGATGGTAGATACTGCACCCGCAAGGTGAGATACGGAAGGTATACAATTCGCCAGTCTTTCTGTCGCTGATACTGGCCAGACCGATGTAGTCACCCTCCTTGAATTTCAGATAATTGACACGCAAGGCCAGAGATTCCTCGCCCTCGTCGTAGAAGTAGCTGGGACCTTCCTTAGGAAGTTCAGAGTAGGTGACCGATGGGAAACCTTGCGCCTCAGCCAGTTCTTTCAGCGTTTGCCCGTTGTAGGTCTGATTCTCAGGGTCTTCATTACCAACGCCATTCTGCTCTTCCCACTGGGCATGACTCTTGTCCATCCATTCCAGCACTTCGTCAATGTCCTTGTTGTGCTTCGTGTAGTAAGAGTAAGCCCACCAGCATAGACCTCCGATGATGAGCGTGAGTACGATGACTGCCACACAGCCACAACCCAGACACGTCTTGCCACCGCCACCACTGCTCTTTTGGGGAATGGGGCGAGGCTGTTGTGGGGTAGGGGCTCCGGCTTGGACAACCACCTGAGATGCAGGAGGTGGTGGAGTAGGGGGCGTTGGAGGTGCCACTGGCGGCGCGGCTGGCTGTGGTGTCGGCGGTGCTGCCACTGGCTGTGGTGTCGGCGGTGCGGAAGGTGCCACTGGTTGTGGCGATGGGGGTGTTACCGGTTGTGATGATGGAGTTGTCACTGGTGGAACGAAGGGCTGCGATTCCTGTTGCGGCATAGTTGGTACGACAGGCTCTGACTCGGGGAGTGGCACATAGTCCATCGGGTTGTTATCGGGTGTCGCCGTTCCCGTGCTTTCGTTCACGATTGATTCTACGTTTCCGATTTCTTGTTGGGCGAGGTCAGCTCCGCAATTACCGCAGAACCTTGCTTCCTCCGGATTCTGAAATCCGCAATTTGCACAAAATGCCATAATCTATAGGTTTTATGTTGTTGATTTATTCGTCTTCACCCATGTCTTCCTGTCCGTCAATGGCTTCACGGATATACTGTATCATCATCTCCTTCTCGTTGTAGTACACTTCGTGTTCTTCGTACACCTGTACGGCGGCATCGAATCCCACCTGACTCACCATGTCGAAATTGTCAACATACCAGTCACCGCGTTCGAACACCAAATGAAGCTTCATCTTGCTCTCGTAGTTTTTCTTGACTTCCACGAGTGCTTCGGCCTTATACATGGTCACGTTGTCCACATCCAGAATTTGGAAACTCCAGTCCTCGCCAGGGTCTTCGCCGTTATATTCCAAGGTCCAGTGATTGTCTGTCAGCAATTCCCTGATGTCCTCATCCTGCTGTCTGCAGACTTTCTCCATTAGCATGCGGAGCTTCAAGTAGTTCTCCGAGCAGCATTGCTGGTCGTCCCTCAGTTTGTAGAAGGAGTGGACGCGGTCGAAGATGTGCTTAGTGGAATGCAGTTTATCGTTGGGCGATGGCTTGTCGTTGGCGATGGTGTCTGCCTCGATGCTGTCCAGCAGGAGAGACATTTCAATCATGTTGACGGTGGCGGTATCGATGCCGATACCATGACCGCCGTCCCTGATGTTACCATCATCGAACTTGCCTCCTTTGATGCAGCTACCGAACATCAGCCCTGCTGCACATAAACCAATCATAAATCCTTTCATGTGAATATGTATGGATGGGTTAATCATGTGTGTTCTAGATATAATAAATAATGTGTAGTGCCGCTATGGCTCAACCACGTAGGCATCGCCAATGGTATTGCCTCGGCAGATGACCAAACTGTCGCCGCCTGGATAGACGGAGAGAATGGCAGGGTAGCATTCCACCCATTCGTTGTAACGTTCGGGTTCTCCGCGTTGACGTTGCCGTTGGATGTGGTAGGTGGTGAAGATGCCCTTGCCATAGCTGAGCAAGCGCACATCCTTGATGGTGTCCACGTCGAAGTAGCCAGACTCCTTGAGGTGCATCTCGGCTGTGCCGGCAGGGTTGAGCGTGTCGCCCTCGACTGTGGTCAGATGGATGGTGATGTATCCTCCCGTGGAGGCTTGGCGGTAGGTGACGCCGTCCTTGGGCATGGGATTGTTTTCATGCACTGGCAGTTTCACCTGCACGTTCACTTCGTTCAAGTTAGCCACCTCCTCGGGGGTCTTGGGGACTTTGTCTGCCAGCACGGAGGGGAGCCAATACTCGCCAGCCATCTGTCGTGTCCATCCGTCCATGATGGGCTGCCCAGTCTTTTCTCCGTTGATAATGGGGCGGCCGAAGTTGCAAGCCACGAGCAACGTGGCCATTGCTGCCATTGTGGCTATTGCCTTCATGTTGCGGTTCATTTTCATATAGTCTTGGTCTTCGGTTTAGGTTGTTGTGTGCAAATGTACGGATATTTGTCGAATGCGGCAAATATATGTTGAGAAAAAATTCGTCCTATACCCTCAATTTTTTTAAGGGCATGCTTTCACCACAGCATCGGCGGGTGTTTTCTGGTGTTTATCCCAGATGATTTCACCCACTTTCCCATACACCGTCACAGTGCCGCTCGTGGGGTTCTTGATGCTGTGCACATCGCCTCGTATCGTGCCGTTCACAGTGGAATACTCCAGGATGAGGTTTGCGTCTGCCCCAAACGTGCAGTCCTCCAGCGTGAGTCCGTCCACATAGCACAGCAGTTGTTCGCCCGTCAGGTGACATCTGACCAGACGGATATTCTTCCCGTACCAAGCCAGATATTCACCGTTAATCTCAGAGTCGTAAATCGTCACATTCTCCGACTCCCAGAACGAGTCTTTCGAGTTGATGACTGCATGACGTATCTCTACGTTCTTGGCATATTGGAAGGCATAGTTGCCCTCCTGATGGTAGTTCTCAATACGTATGTTCTCCGAGTGCATGAAGGCATAGTCACAGTTCTCTATGCGCACGTTCCGCAGTTCGATGTTGCGGCAGTCCCACAGATACTCCTCCCCGTTCGGGAAGTCCGTATCCGCTACATAGATGCCGTCCATCCTACGGAATAGTTTGGGTGCCTCCACCGTGCAGTTCGTCATACGGCAGTTCCTCGAATACCACATGCTGCTCCGTGCACTCTCAGCAAAATGGCAATTGTTCACGCGGAATCCATCCGTCTCCCAAAACACATATTTGCCCTCGAAACGGCATCCCTCCGCCTCGATGTTTCTGCTCTCCTTGATGGACGATTCGCCCGCATGGATGGTTACGTTTTCCAATCGTAAGTCGTGCGAAGCATAGAGAGGGCGTTCCCCTCCATACTCTTGGTTCCTAATAGTTTTCATAGATTGTGCTTGTTATGATGAGGTCTTCCTTTTCGGCAGCTGTCGCCCCATCGTGAGTCTCTTTCATGCTGATGTTGCTCCATCCTCTCTGGCTCAGTCGGAACAAGAACATCACGCCACGCCAGCATAGTTCCACACACATGGCAATCCACACGCCTCTCAATCCCATGCTCGGCACCAATGCCAACGCCAAGGTCAGGCGTACCAGCCAGATGCTCCCGAGGTTCATCAGGCTCGGCACCAAAGTCTTACCCGAACCCACGAATACGCCATACGCAACGATGCTCGCCGCAAACATCGGTTCTGCCCAAGCCTCAATCCGCAGCACCTCCGCACCCAGTTTCACCACATTCGCATCCGTGCTCACCAACTCCATCATCTCTGGTGCAAACACGCCCATCAGCACGCCCATCACAGCCATGATGCACATGCCCAGTCCTACGGATATCCAAGCGAAACTCCGCATCAAGTCCTTTCGTCTCGCCCCAAGACTTTGACCCACCAACGTGGTTGCAGCCTCCGCAAAGCCATACCCCGGCATGTAGCAAAGGCTTTCAATATTGATGCCGAATGTGTTTGCCGCAATCGCCACCGATCCCAGCGGCGCAATGATGCCCGTGATGGCGATCTGTGCCCCACACATCACACCGCGCTCCAGACTAATGGGCGAACCAATTACTAAAGCTTTCGACAGTGTCTCCCGCTTTGGTACATACAGTCCCCAGCTCCTGTCCGCATCCAGCGAGAACCGCAACAGCTTGTCATGCCCCACCATGTAGATAAGCATGCAACTCATCGATACGGCAAACGCCAGGAACGTGCCGTATGCCGCACCTGTCGTACCCAGATCAAATATGAAAATGAAGATATAGTTGAAAATTACGTTTATCACACACATCATCGCATTCAGCAGACTCGGCACCTTGATGTTTCCGCTGCAACGCAAGCATCCCGCTGCAAGCATGTTCAACTCCAGCACCGGCAGCGCCAACGCCACAATCGTGAAATACTCAGAAGCCCCAGCCCTGATTTCCTCATCAGCACCCAACCACACCGGCAAATGAGGTGCCACAAGCACCCCAATCAGTGCCAATACAAAACTGAAAACCAATCCCGCAAAAAGACCTTGTTTGATGATGCGTCTGGCACCCACTAGATCCTCAGCCCCCACCCGGTGAGCCACCTGCACGGAGAATCCTGCCGCAAATGCCGAACACAATCCTCCGAACAGCCATATCGTTGTCGAGACCAAACCCACCGTCGCTGACTCCTTCGTGCCGAGATGCCCCAGCATCGCAGCATCGATAATCTGCATCGCCACCGACGAAATTTGTGCCACCATTGCAGGCAAACTCAACAGCACAGTCAGCCGCAGCTTCTCTTGCCACGACATGTTCCTCGCTCCTTTCCTGACCAGCGCCAGCAGTTCGTCCTTCGACAAATTCATTCTTCGCCTACTTCAGCACCTCACGTACTGTCTTTTCCACATTCTCCCCTCTCAAGTTCCTCTTCACGATTTTTCCGTCAGGACCAAACAATATAATCTGCGGTATTCCGTTGATGCCATAAGCGTCGCTTCCAGCCTTCTGTGCGTTCAACATCTGTGGATAAGGAATTCCCAGTTCAGCGATAGCCTTCTTCGTGTCCTCGGGCTGATCCCAAGTAGCCACCCCAAGCACCTCAAACTTCTCTCCCTTATATTGATTATATACCTTAATCAAATTCGGAATCTCAGCCCTGCAGGGTCCGCACCAGCTTGCCCAGAAATCCACCAGCACATACTTTCCCTTCCCCACATAGTCAGAAAGCTTCGTCACCTTCCCCTCATACTCAGCAGAGAAGTCCTTGAACATCTTCCCCTCCGATGTCTCCTTCTGGATTTGCCAGTTTATCATGTTCTCCTTCACTAATGCATTCTCCTTGAAAAACTCGCTTCCCTCCACCAACTCGATGAGGTCATCTATCGGCATCATGTATGACAGCAGATTCGTCAAGATGTAAACGCCTGCCTCATTCTCATTCTCTTTCGTGAACTCCAGCACAATCTTCTTCACGGTCTCATCGTTCTGCTCTGCCTCTGGAATCGCATTCAATTTGTCTGTCAAAGGTTTCAGCAATTTCTCAAAGTTGCTTTCTTCATTCACTTGCGTTGCAGGCACAGCCCCTTGCGCACATACTGTTGCAGCCACCATCATTAGTGCCGCAATCATTATAAATAATTTCTTCATTAGTGTTCTCTTATTTTGTGCCACCTCCGAGGGCGATATATAATGCAATGACAGCTTGTGCCCCGTTGTACATGTTCATGGCCTCGCTCAGCTGTGAGTTGAGCAGACTCTCTTGAGCAGTAAGCACTTCGAGATAGCTGGCTTTGCCATTGTCCATCAGTTCGTGGGTGCCTGTATAGGCATCGTAGAGCACCTGTACCTGACGATGATAGTAGGCATGTTTCTCGCGGGCTGCCTGACAGTCGGCAATGGCCTCATTCACCTGATTACCTGCATCGATAACGGTCTGCACATACTTTCGTTGCAGGTCTTCCTCGGTGAGTTGGGCTATCTTCAAATTGGCTTTCAATTTGCCACGAGCGAAGATGGGCTGTGTCAGCTGAGCGACAGCATTGAGAAGCAACTTTCCTGGGTTTACGACAATACCTGCAGAATTTGTCCATCCTGCTGTTCCTGTCAGCGTGATGCTGGGGAAAAAGGCTGCGCGAGCAGTCTGCGTGTTATAGAATGCTTCCTCCATCGCGTAGTTAGCCATACGGATATCGGGACGCAATTCGAGCATACTGGCAGGCACACCGATAGTTAGGAACTGTGTATCAAACATGCGCTGACCATTGGTCGAAGCCGATTCTGGATGATGGGGCAGTGACGAACTCCCCCAAGCACTACGTTCAATGTGCTGTGGTGTGACAGCCATCAAACGGCAAATGGCGTTCTCAGTGGCAAGAATATTGCGACGTGTATCAACTATCTGTGTCTTCACATTCAAGTATGACGACTCCAACTGATTGACTGCGGTCGAATATGATTTGCCGTTTTCCCAGAGCGATTTCTGCGTCTCCAGCGAGGCGTTCCATAGGCTGTCAGTCATGGTTAGAATCTCTAATTGACGATCGAGCACCTGCAACATGTAGTACTGCTGAGCAGTGGTTGAGATGAGGTTGGTGCGCAAAGCCTCCTCATACATTTGGGTTTGCAGGAGTATTGCCTTGGAAGCACGTTTCTTGTTGGTGATAGAACCGAACACATCAACATCCATCGACAGTTGCATGGGCAAATTATAGGTCTTCGACCATGGGTTATCATCGAACTTTGACAATGTGCCTTGCGGTGAGAAATAGAGCGATGGCAGATAGGCCATACGGGCAGCCTTCAGTGAGGCTTCACTTTTCTCCACGGCGATTCGGGCAGAGTTCAGGTTTGTATTATTAGCCAGCACCTGCTCAATGAGTTGCTGGAGCAGCGGATCCGTGAAGAATTCGCGCCACGACATCTGCGCCAGCGATTTGTCGGTTGAAAGCTTTGTAATGTCCTGTGTAGTGCCGAAGGCATTGGCTGGTGCCTCCACCTTCTGCTCATACTTATTATATATGCCACAACCCGTCAACAGGAAGCCCACGATTGTTGTGACGAAGATCTTTTTATAATTCATATTATTGGTATAATTACGGTATCACGTTATTTCGTTATGGCATCTTATTCACTTTTCACTTCCGCTCTTTGGAACTTCTCATGCAGTTTCTGGAACACGATAAAGAAAGCGGGAACGACGAAGAGGAGGGCAATCGTACCCACTGTCATACCACCGATGACACCGAGGGCGAGAGCACGGTTACCGTTGGCACCAGCGCCACCTTCGATTACAAGCGGAATCATACCGGCAATCATCGTAACGACGGTCATCAAAATCGGGCGAAGACGTTCCTTGCAGGCCTCGAAAGCTGCCTCGACGATGCTCATGCCCTGTGCACGACGTTCTGAGGCAAACTCTGTAATGAGGATGGCGGTCTTCGCCAACAAGCCAATCAGCATGATGACACCTGTTTGGAGGTAGATGTTGTTATCCATACCAGGCAAACTGAGCAGATTGCCGAAGTAGGCAAAGACAAAAGCGCCCATCAGTCCGAAAGGTACACTCAGCAGCACTGCCATTGGCGTGAACCAAGAATTGTAGAGCGAGCCCAGGATGAGGTAAATGAGGACAGCACAGATCACGTAAATGAGGGCGGTGGCATTAGAGCCAGAAGTCTCCTCCAACTCGCGCGACATTCCACTGTACTCATAGGTGGCAGTAGAAGGCATCTCCTCCTTAAACACCTCGGCAATCGCTTTGTGGGCATCACCCTCGGTATAGCCGCTGGCTGCCGTCACGAAGCAGGTAATACTCTGGAACATATTGAAGTGCTCGATGTTCGCCGGACCGACAATCTCTTTCAGCGAGACGAACTCAGAGATGGGTGCCATCTTGCCTTCCTTCACCTGCATGAAGATATTGTGCAGAGAAGACGGGTCAAGACGATATTCGGGCGAGGCAGCAGCCATGATGCGGTAAACCTTACCAAACTGGTTGAAGTTGCCGATGTATGCGCCGCCGCAATAAGCACCCAGTGTGTTGAGCACGGCAGCAGGGGAGACACCAGCACGGTCGCACTGAACAGCATCGACATCAATCTGATACTTCGGGTAGCGCTCAGAGTAGGACGACATGGCGGAGCCGATTTCTGGTCGTTCAGACAACTTGTTCAAGAACCGCTCAGTATTCTTGGCAAATTCAGACAGGTTGCCGTCGGTGGGGTCTTCCACCACAAGGCTCACGCTGTTGCTGGTACCATAGCCCGGAATCTGTGGCATCTGGAATGGCAGCACTTGCACGTTCTTGATATCCATACAGTCGTAGTAGAAGCGACCGATGACGAGGTCAATCAGGTGGTTCATGCCCGGACGATCGTCCCAATTCTTCAGACGGACAATCAGCGTGGCAAAGTTAGAACCCTCGCCCGACACCATACCGTAGCCACAGCACACCGCAAAGCTCTCCAACTCAGGAATCTTCTTTACCTTTTCCTCCACTTGCTTCAAGATTTCACGAGTCTGATTCAGGGTGGTTCCTTCAGGAACGCGCACCTCAGCCAAGAACACGCCTTGGTCTTCCTGTGGCACAAGACCCGATGGCAGGTTCTTCATGAAGAACACCAGCAACACAGCGGCCAGAGCCAGTGTGCTCCATGCTAAGACGGGGCGCTTGATGAACTTCAGAACGCTCTTGCTGTATTTGTCGGAGATGGCATTATAGCTGACGGTGTAGGCCTTCTTGGTGTAATATGTCAGACTCTTCTTGTTCTCTGCTCCCTTCTCATCTATTTTCATCATGATGGCACAGAGAGCAGGGCAAAGCGTGAGGGCCGACACGCACGACAGACCGACGGAAGAAGCAATCGTTACGCCGAACTGGGTAAAGAATGTGCCTGAGGTGCCAGGCATGAATGTCACAGGGATGAACACCGCCATGAATACCAGCGTACACGAAACGACGGCTACCGACACTTCGCTCATCGCCTGGCGGGTGGCTTCGCGGGCATCGCTGATGCCGCCCTCCATCTTCGCCATCACGGCTTCCACCACCACGATGGCATCGTCCACCACCGTACCGATAGCCAGCACGAGGGCAAACAGTGTCAGGATGTTGAGCGAGAAGCCTGCCAACGACACGATGGCAAAGGTGCCCAACAATGACACGATAATCGAGATAGATGGAATGATGGTCGCCTTGAAGTTCTGCAAGAAGAAGAACACGACGAGAATCACGAGGATGATGGCGATGATAAGTGTCTCGACCACGTTGTGGATGGCTGCAAAGAGGAAGTCATCACTAGTCATCATGGTCACGAACTCCAATCCAGCAGGCATCGACTTCTTCATCTCCTCACATGTTTGGTTGATGCGGGCATTCACCTCAGTGGCGTTGGCACCCGGAGCCTGGAACACCATGAAGAGGGCGCCCGGCTTGTCTTGGATATTCGAAGAGAAGTTGTAACTCATGGCACCAATCTTCACCTCAGCCACATCACTCAGGTGCAACATGCCGCCACCGTTGGTGCGCAACACGATGTCATTGAACTCCTCGACGCTTTTCAACGTACCCTTGTACTGCATGGAGTACTGGTAGGAGTTCTCCGACTGTTCGCCCAAGGAACCCGTAGCCGCCACAAAGCTTTGACCGTTGATGGCTGCAAAGATCTCGTCAGGGGTCAGGCCGTATTGTGCCATCACATCGGGTTTCAGCCAGATGCGCAGGGCGTATGTGTTACCCAGACTCATCACGTTACCCACGCCCGTAATACGCATCAGACGTGGTTTGATGTTGATGTCCACATAGTTCGAGATGAAGTCCTCGTCGTATTTGCCGTCAACACTCTTCACGGCAAAAATCTGCAAGATGTTGCTCTGCTGTTTCTGTACGGTCACACCCACCTTATTCACATCGGCAGGAAGCAGGGCTTGTGCACGAGTGACGCGGTTCTGCACATTCACCGCAGCCATATCGGCATCGACACCCTGTTTGAAATAGACATTGATGCTGACATTACCGTTGGATGAAGCCTTTGAGGTCATGTAGGTCATGTCCGTCACACCGTTGATAGCTTCTTCGAGGGGCTGGATGACCGACTTCATCACCGTGTTCTCATCAGCACCAGAGTAAGCAGTGCTGACCAATACCGTAGGCGGTGCGATGTCGGGGTATTGCTCCACGGACAGTGTGCTCATTGAGATGTAGCCCACCAGAGCTATCACAATCGAGATGGCACATGCCATCACGTATTTGTTGATGAATATATTGTTTTTCATCTTATTTTTCAATTATCAATTATCAATTATCAATCATCAATTGCCAATTGTCAATTCTCAATTAAAAGAGCACCCTCTGCCCCTCCGTCACATTGTTGGCGCCAGTGGTCACGATTCGGTCGCCTGCTTTCAAACCACTGGTGACGATGAAGTCCTTACCGTTACCAGTATCTTCTGTCGTCACGTCGACAGCGGTAGCCGTACTGTCGGCTTGCACTTTATAAACCAACGACTTATCTTGAAGGCGCACAACAGCATTCTGGGGAATGACAATCACACCCTTCTCTGCGAAAGGCATCACCACCGTGCCCTGGATGCCAGAGTACAGATGACCGTCAGGGTTGGGGAACAACACTTTACTGGTCAACGAACCAGTGGCAGCATTCACGATACCCGTCAAGCTGACGACATGCCCTTTGTGGGGATACTCCGTGCCATTCTTCATGACAAACGTTGCTTCGGGCAAGTTGGCAATATATTTCTCCACATCGGTGGCCTTCATGCTATTCTGCACCATCGCCTCGACAATACCTTCCGTCACGGAGAATTCAGCATACATCGTCGTGTTGCCGCTCAACATGGTCAATTGAGTCATCGGCGACACTTGGTCACCAGTACGAACAGGAATCTCGCCGATAATTCCAGACACCGAAGCCGTGATGGTGCAGAAACCGAGGTTCACCTTCGCACGGTTCACAGCAGCCCGCGCCTGAGCCACCGCAGCCTGAGCCTGCTTGTAAGAGTTCTCAGAATTGTTCAGCATATAGCTGCTCACAATCTTCTTGTCAAAAAGGTTCTTGTTCGATTCATACTCCAGTTTGGCAGAGTTCTCCTGAGCCAAGGCAGCCTGCAAGTTGGCCTGTGCAGCCTCCAGCTCCAATTGGGCGTTACGCTGGTCGATGACGAAGAGCGTCTGCCCTTGCTTCACCTGCTGACCCTCAGTCACGCAAATCTTGACCAACTGGCCACTCACCTGTGGCGTTACCGTCACGTCGTTCTGGCCTTTCATTCTGGCACTAAACTTATAAGGAAGCTCAATGTCTGTTTTCTTCACTGTCATTGTTTCAAACGATGACTGTGTCTCCTTGGGCATGTCAAGGTTGCAAGATACCAGTCCTACAACCACACCGATTCCACATACCCATTTCATGCAATCAATTTTTTTCATATTCGTATTTAATTTACTGGTTATTATTTGCAAATTATTTTTTGCAAAGGTAATGAAAGTCGAAGACAATACAAAATAAAATCGCTTTTTTTTATGAATGAGGCGTCTTCGATGTTCGGTGTAGTCCATATTACGATTAGATAGGATAATAACTCAATGTATTTGTTTTTTTTACATAGTACACCTTGAAAACAAAAAACCTCTTGCAAACCATTTGCAAGAGGCTGGAAAATAAGTACCGGAAGCGGGGCTCGAACCCGCACGGGCGCAATGCCCAAGGGATTTTAAGTCCCTCGTGTCTACCATTCCACCATTCCGGCACGGTAGGGCTTGTTCAAAAAAAGAAGTTCGAGAGGAACTTCTTTTTTTACTTGGTTGCGGGGGCAGGACTTTGTGCCATCCCGCGTATTGCATTTTGAAATTTCCGCTGCAAAGGTAGTACTTTTCTGTATAACAGCAAAGTATTTGAGGGAAAATCTTTTGGCAAAGCATACTTTTGATGATGACAAAACGTAGATTTTTTGTTCTGAAGAGCTGTTTTTGACTCGATTTTGACCCGATTTTGACCCGGTACAGATTAGTCTTTATTGTCCAGCTGGGCAAGGCGTAAGGCGGTGTTCTCTTCCATGAGGGAACCGTTTTTCTTCATCAGATCAATGAGGGTGTTGTGCGCTTCATGTAGTTCATGACGAAGTTCTGAATTCTCTTTTCGGTACTCCTCGAATAAATTTTTGTAGTCTTTATTGGAGGACGATTTTTTTTCGTCAGTGAACATTTTTGACCCCTCATCTGACAAATACATGTCACCAACACCTAACACAAGCCAATAGAGATTGACTTGAGGATAGGCGCCAAGTATTCTTGTCAGTACCGTGAGACTCGGAGAGCTGTTTTCCTTCTTGAGCGTATTGATGTAGGACACCGATTTACCAATGCTTTCAGAGAAAGCCCTGTCGCTCACTTGTAGTTCGTCGATGAGAGCAATTAGACGCTCTGCGAAATTATTTTCATCCATATATCAAAAATTTTTGTTATTTTTCTTGTTTGTATCGAAAATACTTGTTACTTTTGCCAAAAATTTAGCAAAATCGGTGGTAAATGTACAAAATATTTGGTATATGACAAATTTATCGAAGAAATTTTTTTTAAGTCCTGCCATCTCCCATCTGAGAGTGAGGGGTGACAAAAAGACTATTGCCTCATTTAAGGACGAGGTGTGCAAAATTCTTGGCTGGAGTCGTGAATCGTGGTACAGGATTCAATCAAAAGGGATTGTCGATATTGGCCAGCCTCAGTATGAGGCCATCAGTGAAGTGATGGTGAAGTATGGTATCGATCCCGAAAAAGGATGGGGAATAACGGAGGCGTGACTATGACTATCAGAGAGGAAGACAACGCTAAGTACAGGGAGGTCATTGACACTGTACTGGGATATGTCACCGGCAATATATCGGATTACCAGCTGGTGAAGAATGCCTTCGATGAATATTTTGAATGGCACGAAAAGCAGGTCGAGGCTGGACACTTTTGTAGTCTAGGTGGAAGGTCTTTCGGCGCACATAACCGCGGTGTTCTTGCTATTATCATGTGGCGAGGTCTGTTCTATAACTTACACCGTGACAGCCTCTTTTGCTTGGACACGTGGGAACCTAAATACCCATACGATGACAGTCATGCTGAAGCGGCTCGGGTGGTATTAGAAGGTATTGTGAAAAGTTCAATTATGATGGGTGAGGTATGAACAAGAGGCAACAAAGGAAAATGATGAAGTTCTTGGTTAAGAACGGTCATGAAAGGGCTTTCGAGGTTTATGGAAAAGAAGCCGTGAGAAGTGCGTACTGTTCGCAGTATGCCTGGTTCATTTTCTACTTCTTCAGGAAGGAGAGGATGGAGCCAGAAGAGGCTGGTGAATTAGTTGTGGTGAATGCGTTCAGAGTCGTGCGCAATCGTCGAACTTGTTTCAAGGATATCAATGCAGCAAAGGCTTACATAAAAGTAAATAGGAGGACTGAACGATGGTGACGATGTATGTTATATTACTTTTTGTTTTTATTCATGTGTTAAACGATGATGAATTATCATGAAAGTTTCAATATTCAATCCAACATTCAATCATACCCAATGCCCAGTTCCACCAATAACTGCTGAATTGGGCAGATCATGGGAACAGCCAGATCCGCATAATTTTGTATGGGATGATGATTGTGTCGCTATGTCAAAAAGGGATTATGAGCGTTTGCTCACTTATGACTGTACTAATCCTACAGGCATATATGAGGGGAAGATGTGGAAACGCCATAGTGGAGGCAAATGCTATCTGTGTTACATTACCGACTGCCCTAGTCATTCTGCTTTTTGTACTATTCACTGCATAGAATTAATAGTTATATGACGAAAAAAGAAGAGCCTATGAATGATGATTTGGAACAAGAGATACAGAGGCATCTTAAAGATTGCCTTGATGTTAAGTTTCCAACAACTAACATTGATTGCATCAAAATGGATGTTGAATTTACTGCCAGACATTTTGCTAAGTGGCAAGAAGAAAAGGATAAACGAATCCTTCAAGAAGAGGGGCTTATGATTATGCCAGACGAACAATTTGAGACAATGAAGCGGTCACTCATCAAACTCTCGGAAGAGAAAAAGAATATGATAAAGGAGGCAGTGGAAGGAATTGTACATCGTTTTTGTAGTGATAAAATTGCCGCAATTCATTACAATGACCCATCTGGCATTCCTATGAGTTTTTACACTCTTTCTAAAGGATTAAAGGCAGGAGACAAAGTTAAAATCATAATAATCAAGGAGGAAAGAAAATGAAAATTAGTGATTTTGAACAAGCTGCACTCGCAAGGGGTGTGGAAATTGACGAGATTCGTTGTACTGGCGGTGAGGTCATCATCTGCCGTGGACACAAAGGGAGTAAGAGTATCACCTTCGATGACCAAGGAACGGCCTTTGGACATCGGGGTAAGGTTATGCCGGAACTAAATCTGTTTTTTGACTGAGTATGTATGGAGTTTGTAAGATATGTGGCTGCACCGACAATGACCCTTGTTACCATCCTATGCAGGGGTATTGTTGGTGGGCTGATGACAGTCATGAACTATGCAGCCATTGCGCCGACAAGGAGATATACAACGACCCCCAAACCGTTCACTGCGTAAACTCAGTTCCACCAGGTCTATACGTCGAGGAAACAACGTGCGACCATCCTGAATTTGCGACGTGCGACGGCTGCCCTCGGTACATTGAGGAAGATGGTGTTTGTGATTTGGAACTATAAAGAGAATCATTATGAAAGTGTACATCAGTGGAAAGATCAGCGAGGATATCATCAGTGATGCCACTCGCGAAAAGTTCAAAAAAGTCGAACGATTATTGAAAGAACAAAGATATAGCGTCGTCAACCCAACTGGAGAGCGATGGCAGAATACTCTGACGGCTGCTTGGCGCAGGAAAATTGCAGAAAACTGGAATCCAGAGCAGACTTTTTATGCTTATGCTCTTGTTAGTGATATGGAGATAATTGCCACATGCGATGCAATCTATATGCTTCCTGACTTCCTGCAGTCTAAGGGTGCTAAGGCTGAACATGCATTTGCCATTGCTATTGGACTGGAAGTCATCTATGATGAGGAACTATATAACAATGGAACATTAAGGAGATGATGGTACTATAATTATGGCTAAGAATTGGACACCTGAGGAAGTGGACTTCCTGAAGGAGCACGTGACATCGATGACTCCTGAGCAAATCGGTTTGGTACTCGGCAAGAGCGAAATGGCGGTGAGACTGTTCTGCTACAGACATCGCATCAGTTTTCGTGAGCCTCTGAAGCGTCCCATGCTCATTGAATTACTTCGTATTAAATTTGGCAATCCTGAGTATTTCAAGCCGACCAGAGAGTTCTACCAAAAGGTGGCCATCTCTCAAAAAAGATTCTCGAAACTCCGGCTTGGCCAGGCTCAGCCTACAGAAAAGGAACTGGCTTCCGTCTGCAGGGAATTCAATATGTCGCATGAGGAATACAGCAGGCTGCTCGAAGCAAGGCAGCTAGATCTTTTTGACTGACTCTAAACATTGATATATATGGCTACAAAAGTGATTTATAAGGAGGCGCATCATGAATAGGATTCCTGAGCACGTGGTGGAGTCTTTGTTGGACTCAGCCAACATCGTTGATATCATCGGCGAGGACATTACACTTCGCAAGGCGGGTGTGAACTACAAGGGATTATGCCCCTTCCATGACGATAAAACTCCTTCATTCGTTGTGTCGCCTACCAAGAACATCTGCAAATGCTTCTCTTGCGGCAAAGGTGGCAACGTGATTTGGTACCTGCAGGAGAAAAACGGCTGGACGTTCCAAGAGGCGTGCCGATGGCTGGGCAAGAGGCTCAACATCGAGGTTCCTGAAGCTGAGCTGACACCGGAGGAGCGACAGCAGAACGATGACAAGGAGTCTGCCCGTATCGTGGCCATGGCCACCAGCGAACTCTATCAGCAGAATCTTTCTTCCTCAGCGGCTGCATTGAAATTCCTCGAAAAGCGAAAGATCAACGCCGAGACCATGAAGACGTTTGCCATCGGCTACAGCTACGAGAAGAGTCAGCTGCGGAACGCTTTGGAAGAGAAGGGCTACAAGCTGAAGTACATGCAGATGTGCGATGTAGTCAGAGAGTCCAACGATAAACAGGGGGAGTACTACGACACTTTCCGCAGAAGAATCACTTTGCCATATTTCAACCGCCGTGGTGAGGTCGTCGGTTTCACTGGCCGAGACATCACAGACACGGCTCCTGCCAAATACCTCAACACGGGGGAAACCGTGCTGTTCAACAAAGGACACAACATCTGGGGATTGTACCAGGCTAACAAGGATATCCGTTCGCTTGATAAAGTCTATATCGTCGAGGGGCAGTTTGATGTGATGTCGCTCCATCAGAACGGGGTGAAGAATGTGGTGGCTGGAAGTGGAACAGCTTTCACGGCAGACCAGGTCAAGATGCTCAGAGGGGTTACTCTGAATGTCACGTTCGTCTATGACGGGGATGCTGCTGGCATACACGCAGCACAAAAAAACCTGCCTGACATGGTGACGGCTGGATTCCGTGTCACATGCGTCCGTCTGCCTGAAGGGAAGGATCCTGATGATATGGCCAAGGAACTTGGAAAAGGGGTCAAGAACTGGCTCGAAAAGGCAGAGACAAGCTATGTCAAGTTCCTGGGCGATACCACCATCAGGGAAGCAGCTGGAGCACACGAAAAACTTGATGCTGTCAAAGCCATCGCCAATGTCATAGCGAGAGAGAGTGAGAGCATCATCCGTGAGGAATTCATCACAGAGCTGGTGAATTTGTCCGGCTATGGCAGGGATGAGGTTGTTGCCCTCGTCGATGGGGCTAAGGTGCCGAAACGTCCGGACACGTTTGAGCCAGGCATCTACGGCATGGAACTTATCGACACCTATGTTGATAAGGATGATCCGACCGTGGAGCTCGTGGGCAAGTTCGAACGATGGCAGACGCTGGTCGGAGAGGAGCGCCCCGTGCTGTTCTACCATGGGAACCCACCAGAAAGCAGCGTACAGGAACTGGCGCAGAAGTTCGACCACGTCATCGTGCATTCACCGAACATGGAGTGCAGCGTGTCGAAGGAAAGTGACGATATCCTGATGATGAAGGCTCTGTACAACCGGCATGTGGCCATCGACGTGATAGCCGACAATGAGACGAAGAGCTTCATCTTCTATTATATAGGCTATTATGGGCACGAAATAGCGGAGGCTGAAGGGAAAATAGAGGTGAGGAATAAGTACATCGAGCGATGCGCTGAGGTGATATCCTGGACCTCTTCACAAGAACAGACCATCAACCTGCCCGATTGGGCAAATATGCTGGGGCTGAAGCCGAACCAGCTGAAGGAGATGCTTCGACCCTTCCTCAATCTCGCGAAGGCAAAGGCACGTGTCAGAACTGAAGGGGATGAGGTGTGGTCGAGCCTCCTTACCAACAACCTCGATGTGGTTCCTTCCTATGTGGAGGATAACGAGGAATATGCCAGTCGTTTCAAACGATTCTGGCATTTCCCTCTGCTGAACAAACAGGGAACACCAGTGGCATACGTCTTCAAGGATGACAAGGGCAGCCTTCACCGTGTGGGTGACTTCTTCCTCGAACCGCTCTTCCATATCTACAGCGACAGATCCGAGGAAAACCTTCGCGTTTGCCGGCTTAATTCCATGGTCGAAAAACCGACTTACATTGCATGGCCATCTAAGACGTTTGCCAACCTCAGGACAGTGGTGGAGTCCCTGATCAATGAAGGTGGCTACAACTTCGAGAACGGTACTTCCCAGGACTGGAGCCGTATCTGGACATATATGTCGCACAAGTTCCCGAAGTGCAACGAAATCAAGGTCTATGGGCAGCAGAAGGAAGGATGTTGGCTGTTCGCTAACGCCATCTACCACGAGGTGGAGGGAGAGTATAAGCTGGAGTATGCTGATGAACTTGGACTCATGAAGCACGAGGACATCAACCTGTACTCTCCCTCCTTCTCGAAGGTGAACAAGAAGATGCGCGACGGGGATGATGACAATGAGCAGGATAAATGGTTTGTCTATACCGATACGCCGGTCAATAAACGCATCACCTTCGAGCACTGGGCAAGGCTGATGAACGAGGTGTACAACGTGAACGACAACGGGAAATGGGCTACCATCTTCGCCATCATGTGCGCTTTCCGCTCTGACATCCACCCCATACGCAGACTGTTCACCTCCATCTTCTTCCTGGGACCGACAATGTCAGGAAAAACTCAGATCGCCATTTCCATCCGTTCGCTCTTCGTCAAGCCGGAGGCGCCTTCGTTCAACCTCAATTTCGGCTCTGATGCTGCCTTCTTCTCTACACTGGAGAGGTTCCGCGATGTGCCGCAGGTGATGGAGGAGTACAACGACGAGAAGATTTCCGACAACAAGTTCCAGGGGCTGAAGTCCGTGACCTACGACGGTGACGGAAAGACGAAGCGCAAGGATGCAACCAGCAACAACATCGCTGTGTCGAAAGTCTATGCGCCTGTTGTCCTCTTAGGGCAGGAGTCACCGCAGAAGGATGACAACGCACTGGCGAACCGTGTGGTGCTATGCAACGTTCCTAAGCGCGAACACTTCGACGAACACGCACAACTCATCTTCCAAGAACTGAAGGATGCTGAGAAGGACGGACTCTCATACTTGCTGCTCGAACTTCTGAAGCTTCGTCCGCTCTTCCGTAAGTATTTCGCAGACTTGCTGAAGCAGACTGAGAGGGACATCCAGAACGCTGTCGAGCAAACCAGTGACCCCAACGGAGACCAGGCACGAGTCATCACCACCGTGTCAATGTTTGCCTCTACCGTCAAGCTGCTCACACTCTATGCGCCACAGATGCAACTCCCTTTCACTTACGACGATTTTTTCAAACTTGCCGTGGAAAAGGTGAAATGGCAGGTGCAAATGCTTATGGGAAGCGACAAGATCGCCACGTTCTTCGCCATCTTCTCATCCATGCTCGACGATGGGGACATCAGAGAGGGACGCGACTTCGTCATCAAGCGCGGTCAGAAGGTCACGCTCAAAGGTGGCCAGACATGGGTTCCTCCGAAGAACGACAGTGCTGTGGTGTATTTCAACTTGACCAACATCCACAACAAATATCAGAAGAAACTCGGTTCTGCCAACCATCCGTTGACACTCCAGACTCTTACGACCAACCTGACATCAAACAAAGCATGGATTGGTGCTGTGGGAAACTGGAAGTTCAAATGGAAGGAGACCGCAGAAGTGGCCATCTCTGACATCATGGATCAGCCACAAGGCACGAAGCCCAATATGACTGTCACTCGTCAGATCGTGGACAAGACGAAGCAGACATCCGCAGTGGTGCTCAATTATGATGTCATTGCTGCCATGTACGGCATCGACCTCGAACGCGAGGTCAAAGAGGAAACGGCTCCTGATGCAAACGAGGAGCAGGGGAAACTTCCATTCTAGAGGATTTTTTGTAAGCCATAATTAGATCAATGGGGAGAGAGGTGTCTGTGAAGATACTTCTCTTCTTTTTGTTCGTTGGTCTAATCCGGCGCCTTCCATTTCCCCGAATACCCCTTCATGGAAAAAGACCAAGTGTTAGCTTCAACTCGAAAAATATTTTTCACAAAACAGCGACCAACCGACCAACCAACCAACCGCGAATTTTTTTCAATAACGAAAAATATAACGTATATATGTGATATTTAGTAATTTATATAGTGTTTTGTGGTTGGTTTCAGTTGGTTGTGGTTGGTTGGAAATGCGGTTGGTTGGTTGGATGCGGTTGGAATTTGGTGGTGTCAAGAATATTTGCTACCTTTGCCCCGTGAAAAGAATTTTCACCGCCAGTTGGTCGGTTGGTCATCCTGTTGGTTACTTGTGTATTTGCCTAATATGCTGATATGTACGCAATTATATGCCTTGGTTGGTCGGTTGGTCGGTTGGTCGATAAAACGACAAGAATATTTTTAAACACTAAATCTATATGAGTAAGCAGAAAGAACGGTATGTGGTCTGGATTCACGTAAAACCCTACGTGAAGAAATACCTGTTGAATAACTTCAGGGTCTGGGATAAGCAATGGAGCGAACTGGTCAACTTGTCTGGAGACAGGGAGCTGAACACCTTTATCAGAGGACGTCTAGCAAAGCCACTGCACCGATATGACAACAGAATTGATGCACAGGTGGCTGGTAAGGTAAGGATCCCCTTCGAGATTTCAGCAGCTCAGTTCTATCGTTACGGATGGGCACTGTCACTGACCGATGAACATGAACTGTGCCGTGCCCTGGAAATCCGATGCGAGACACTGTGCAAGACCTTCCTCTCTGCCACCTATATGTACATCGGTAATCTGAATGAATGCATCAGACTCTTCTATAAAACCTTCAACATGACAGAAGAGGACTGGTCAATGGATGCCATCCGTAAAATGTGGCAACGTGACAAACATTTGCCAAAAATGAACGTAAATACATTAAATTTTGTTAAAAACACCCAATTTGTTTTGGTGCAGATGTCCAATAATGGGACAATCACCGAAAAAGGGAAAAAGAACTATGAAAAGAATCTCGTTTAAATTAGATCAAGTCGGTGGATTGGCGGTCATTCTCGCCATCCCAGTTGCTGCTTTCAATCGTATCAAGCAGAATTATTCTACAGGTGTTCGCAACGTTTCGCTGACTTCCATAGATGATGTCATCGAACTGCCAGTCGTGAATGATCACAGCTATTCATTTGAAGAGGTGCAGAAAGCTGAAGACAGTGGAGGCACTTACGATGTGACCATCCAAGGTGTGATACCACGAAGTGATGCAGACCCGAAGCTTCGCCAGGAACTGGAACGTGGGGAATGGCTGGTGCTTCATAAGGACAGGAATGGAACGTGCCGCTTGTCTGGTACCAGGTTGAGTCCACTGCATTTCTATTCGCATCGAGTTTCAGGAACCAATCCTGCTGGTATGAATGGCAACAACTTCACCTTCGCCGCTCAGGAACCTTCGCCTTCAGAAGAGGTGGCGATGGAATTCGTCATCGAATAGAGTCAGGTGCCTGCCTCAATAAGTTGTCCAACAAGTGCCCCAAAAAGTGCCCCAAAAGTACAGAATGGGGCACTTTTTGTCTATCTGTATTTTTTGATACTAACCCTATCTTTGCCATACATATAATATATAAATGTATGGAAAGAAAAGTTATCAACATCAATGGAGTACTGGATGACTGGGGCTGGCTTCGCTCCACAGTTCAGTATATGCTGAACAAGCATAAGGGAGAGCCGGTACTTTGCATCGTGAACTCTTATGGCGGCAATGTCAATGAAGGACTAGCCATCTCTAAGCTTTTTGAGGAGCATGGAGATGTGGTCGTTCGCTTCATCGGCTGCTGCGCTTCCTCTGCCACATGGATGGCATTCGGAGCTAAGAGCATAGAAATTGCTGAAGACGCACTCTTCCTCGTTCACCAGTGCTCTAACCTCGTGGCCATCTACAAGTCAATGAAGATTGAGGACATCGATGCCACCATCAAGAGGCTGGAGAGTATGAAGAAGAGTCAGGAAGCCATCAACCTGACCATAGCCAAGAAGTATGCTGACCGCATTCCTGAAGGGAAGACGCTGGATGATGTGCTGCAGCTGATGGCTGAGGAACGATGGATGACTGCTGACGAAACCAAGGAATGGGGCTTCGTCGATAAAGTGATCCCTGGCATCAACAGAATGACGAAGGATGCTCAGAACCTCGTAGCCATGAACTGCGCTTCCATGAACCTCCCTGTTCCTCACTTCGAGGAACCAAAGGAGGAAAAGTCTATGGTCAGTCAGATTCTTGACGGCATCAAGAACCTCTTGCATCCTGAGAAAAAGGATGAACCAGAGGATCCTGCAGCGAACGCCTCTGAAGGTGCTGCTGCTGAAGGTGAAGGAACAACTGCTACTAATAGCCATAAACAATTCAGTATGAAAAAATTATTCGTTAACTTGATTGCATTGCTGGCTGTTGCTGACAATGCTGTGTTTGACGAGCCGAAGGACGTGACACTCACGGACGATCAGCTCCAGTCAATCGAGAATGCTCTTGCCGCTGGTAAAGCCAATGAGCAGATTGTGAAAGACGTTGAGGGTATCCTTGACGGAGTATCGGACAACATCAAGCAGATGGACGGTCTGAAGAACAAGGTGCTGGCTCTTGCCAACCTTGTCGCCCGCTTCCCTGTGCAGGCTCCAGCCGGCAACAAGGCTCCTGAAGGTGTTTCGGATTCCAAGCAGGGGGCTATCGACGAGTCTGCCAAGGATGGCATCAACGCAGAGGCTCGTAACCTCTACCACCCAAAGAAGTGATCAACCTTTTAATTAGATTGCGTTATGGATTATACAACTCCTATCGACATTACCGCCGTCCTTCAAGCGGTAAGAGAGCATCAGGATCTTCTCGTGACCCTCGATGCAGAACAGGCTGGTGACATCCTGCAGCATTTCACCCCAATGCCTGGTGTGAAGGATTCTATCACGCTCGGTCGTACAACCCTCGGTAAGATCAGCCACAAGTACACGGGTCAATTCCTCGGACAGCTTGAAGCTGGTAAGATCGTTCCTCGCACATTGGTGGTCTATCCTTGTGTGATGGAAATGTCTGACGAACCTGAGCGTTATCGTCGTGCCTACATCACAGAGGTCAAGGGTGGTCTCGACCCCAACTCTCATCCTTTCGAGGTGTGGCTGAACAACTACGGCATCAAGTCAGCTTCCAAGGAACTGCACGATGTCATCCTGATTGCAGCATACGATGCTGACAGTGCAAAGACTTCTCTCGCTGATTCCTTCGACGGTCCTCTGACTATCATCCAGAAAGGTATCACAGCTGGAGATATCTCTGAAGTTAAGGGCAACCTCTATACCGGTATGGCTACTTTGACTAAAGCCAACATCGGTACTGAGCTGCTGAAGATGTATCGTGCCATCCCTCAGACGATGAAGAAGTATGTTGTGCAGATGCACATCAGCATCGATCTCGGTGAGATGTACGATGACTGGTTGGACGCTCAGGGCGTTCTCGTCACTGGCTCTGGTGCTGAGACTGCAGGACAGCAGTTCCTCCGCAACACCAACCACAAGTGTAAGCTCGTCCGTATGTCAGGCATGCCTGAAGGTTCTCAGTTCGTATGGATCACCATCAAGGAGAACCAGTTCTACGGCTACGATAAGGAAAGCGACATGAACACCATCAAGCCGTTCAACAGCGGCAATCCTTATCTGTACACCGCTGCAGGTAAGTATGTTCTGGGCTTCCAGTTCGCTACGTTCGACAAATCTCTGTTCCTCTGCAACAACAAGCCTATTGTTCCTGAGGTGACTCCAGAGACTGTGGCCACTCCTACTTTCTCTCCAGCTGCTTGGGGTGAAGGTGAATCGCAGGTAGTGGAACTCGCTTGCGAAACCGCTGGCGCTTCCATCTACTACACTACTGACGGCTCTACTCCAACGTCTTCTTCTACGGCGTATGACTCTACCAACAAGATTACCCTCTCCGCAACAACCACCATCAAGGCTATCGCAGTGAAGGAGGGTATGACTAATTCTGAGGTCGCTTCAAAGACCTACACGAAAGGTTAAACTCTAAAACTTGAAGATTATGGGACAATGTGTTAATCTTGCCAACATCGATGCCAATGTGGCATGCGCCGAGTTTGACAATCTTGCTGGCATCGTCGATGAAATCATCTACGGCTACTGGGATGATGTGGCTACATGGCCAGAACTTCCATCTGGTACCGAAAATGCACCTATGGATTTTGAGACAGCTGGTGCATGGAACGGTAATGTTGTGATGAAGCAAGGCAAGAGCGCCTTCAAGCTTCGCTACACTGACCAGACGGGTGTGTTCACCATGACAGATCAGGGAGAGGTTGGCGGTGAGTCTGTGCTGTATCAGCTGGACATCATCCGTGCTAAAATATCTAAGCTCATCCTTGGATTCCAGAATGCGACCCGTGGACGCAAACTGTTCTTCATCGTGACCGACAAGAACGGCATCAGTTACCTGATGGGCGACAAGAACAATGCTGCTCTGAAGGTGGCTGCAGACGCTTCCACGACTGGTACCACTCCGACCGACCGAAACGGTGTGCCACTCCGATTCACGTATTCTTGCCCACGCAACCTCGTGTACACGGGCGACAAGGTGAACATCCTGACTCCTGCTCCGGCAGCGTAGCAGGTAGCACAGCAAGGAGGAAGATAACTTTCTTTACTCATAAGTATTATTAGATTTAATTTGGGAGAGTGCCCGCAGATATTAATGTCTGTGGGCGCTTTCTTTTCTGTCCTATTCTCGCACCGTTTTTCGCAGTAATTTTGCGATGCATTAAATTTATCGCGTATGTTGACAGCTCAGTACAGACAAGCAGCCATCGACTGGCTGAATGGGAAGCAGGACTTCATGGAAGGTCTTGCCATCCTGAAAAAGTCGGGCTTCAAGCCAGGTGTGGTGCGTCGGCTTGAAACAATTGGGGAGTCTGAAACGACTCTTATGCACCTGAAGGAAAACATCAACCTCTACATCCAGTTCATCGGAAAAGAGCCTGAGGACACGGATGCTGACCTCGGAGTGATCCAGGGCAAGCAGCCTGTGGTTCTGAAGCAGGAGGATGAGGTGGCTTTGTCTATCGATGAATTGGCTCAGAAGTTTGAAGTGTCTTCTGCAGCACCGACTGGCACAAGCAGAACCATCATCATGTATGCTCAATTGTACCGCTCCAGAGAAAGGGCGCATCGAGAGATGGCACAGGTTCCTGAAACCAACGACGATGAGAATGTGACCGCAAGGCGCAAACTCTCGGACACCATCGATTCCTGCACCTCTCAGATGGAGAAGCTTTACCCGCTCATCAAAGACTATCTCGAAAACAAGAAGGAAATCTCTCATGAGGAGTTGGATGAAGTGCTGAAGGAAAAAGAGGAGAGTGATGATGATGAAGGAGATGGAGAAAAAGGTGGTGCTTCAGATGAGTTGGATGCCCTCTCCAAAGAGGAACTTCAAAAGCGACTGAAATCTGCCAAGACGAAGATTCTCCGTAAGAAGAATTTGCTGGAGTTCCAACAGGAGACGAAAGCAGCTGCTCCTAATCCTCTGCCGGACTGCCCGAAACGTGTAAAGTATGAGACGGAAATCGCTCAGCTGGAGAAAGAGGTAGAGGCGTTGCAATATGCGATTGCACGTAAAGCATGATTAGCCTCGCATTAGGTGACCTCGCACACACCGACACATCCAACGTAGAGGGTGTGTCGGTGGATGGGGTCAAGTATGCAGACGTCGATAATGTCGCCAAGGTGGATGAGGTGGCCAAGGTGCTGCTTCATCCTCGGAGCCTCGGACGAGTGGAGCACGGAAGCACCAAACACTTCTATAGTGACGGAGCTTTCAACCTCATCCAATTGGTGACTTATCTGCTCAAACAGACGGGACCGGCTCATGTGCTGCTGACGTCCTATTCTATTGCAGAGGATTCCGTGAACGTGCTGCATAGGAAGGTGGAGAGCGGCGAGATCCTGGATATCCGCTTCATCATCGATAACAGGGTGAAATCGATGTCGCCTAAACCTTTTGATGTTCTGGCTCGAAGCTTCCCGAATTGCTACCGATGCCGTGCCATTCACGCTAAGGTGGCACTGGTCTATAACGACGAGTGGAAAATCACAGTGATTGGTTCGCAGAATGCCACGAGAAACCCGAAGCTGGAGCGTGGCATCATCCACACTGACGAGGACGTTTTTAATTTTGATCTAAAAATACTGGAGTATGAATTTAACCAAGGAACAACTTGAACGCGTGAAGGATCTAGCGTACCGCACCATGACGTCACGTGTGATCGCCAGTGCGCTGGAGGTGGATGAGGTGGACTTCGTCGACGAGGTCTGCACTCCTGGCACACCAGCAAGACAAGCTTACCTCTCTGGCATGATGCAGCAGATGCTGGAGACAAGGGAAAGCATCATCAAGGCTGCACGGAACGGGAGCAACCCTGCACAGGCTGAACTGTTGAGGTTCCTTGAAAGGCAACTATATAGCATGGATAAGTTCTGATATGGCTAAAGGTATCGTTCCGCTTTCTGATGTGCAGTCTGATGCTATCCTGGCATACATCATCGACCCTGAAAAGAATCCACTTCCTGCCAAATTGGAAGAGGAGTTCAAACGTGTGGTGTGTGCGGCAAGACTCATCGACGAATATCCTGATGAGACACACGTCCTCAAACTGATGCATGCGAAATATAATCTCTCTAAAACTCAGCTCAGAAAGGATATCGCCCATGCGAAGGAACTGTTTAAGAGCGAACACACCTTCGACTGGGATCTGCATTTCACGTGGATGCTGAAAGACCAGCTGGCACTCATCCGTGAGTGCAGGCTGAAGGGCGATCTGAAGAACTGGAACGCTGCAAAGAAGGTGCTGCGTGAGATGATCGGAGAGAAGCCTGCCATGGTGGAGGATCCAAGACGAATGGAGAAGAATGTGTTCTACATCCAAGTCAACAATGGTACAGGACAAGAGGTGAGGATCCCACTCGATAAGGTGAGAGGCCTCGATGCTGCAGAATTGCAAATCGTGGGGGAATCATACATGACTGTGCTGGACTCTGACGAACAAACCGAACAAATCTTTAATTCTTGATATATGGCACTTTTACGTAAAACAAACAAGGCTCTTGTGAAGTTCCTGATGGACAAAAAGGGCATCGAGACCATCACCATCACTGCCGATAAGGTGGCGCTGACGGTGTCACCTAAGTTTACTCCTGAAGACGGCGAGAAGCTTGTCCGTGAAATCGGACATACCAAATTCAACGCAGCATCGAGGAACGGAAAGAACTTCTTGGTGCTGGAAAGATATTGATACGGCATGGAGGAAAGCTACTACGAGGAAACTATCTCAGTCAACCACGCTCAGATGATGTTCCAAATGCTTCGTGCTCGGCATAAGTACATCATCTGGAGCCGTGGTACTGGTAAATCGTACATCGTCGGTGCAGAGGTGGACGAGAATGTGCGTCTGATGCCGCGTGGCGTGACCACACTGGCACAGGCTACCTACGGCCAGGCACTGACGAAAACGCTTCCCTCTACCTTCAAAATGCTGGAAACTCTTGGATATAAGCGTTATGACCCTCAAAGCAAAACTGGCGATTACGTTGTTTGTCGTACACCGCCTGATGGTTTCTACAGACCCTACGAACATATCCTATCTTTTGAGCACTGCATCACCTTCAGTAATGGCCACTGCTTGTATATCCTCACACAAGATGGCAACTCGCGCGGCCCGTCGGCGGACTACAACATCACCGACGAGGCGCTGACGCTGGACAAAGAGCAGTTCGACCAGGAGGTGGCGCCAACCAACAGAGGCAATGAGGATAAGTTCGGACGATTGTCGAAGCATCCGCTCTGGAAGCACCATGGCAACACGTTCCTCTCTTCCATGCCTTACGAGCCTGAACAAAAATGGCTGCTCGAACCTGCCAAGTACTACGAGGAGGAACGTGGGGTGCAACTGTTCGATACATGGAACAAGGTGGCGAAGCTTTATCTGCAGCTCATCGATGCCAAGATGCAGAATGATATGCCACTGTTCCGTGAAATATGGAATGAATGCGTCCGGCTTCGACGCACCATCATGCCGTTCGTCAGCAAAGACGGGACACTGTTCATGCTGGCTTCCATCTTTGACAACATCGCCAATGTGGGGCTGCAGTACATCGTCAACCAGTATAAGGTGATGGAACGACTGTCGTTCCTGATCGAGATCCTGAACTATGTCGTCGATAGAGTGGATAACTGTTACTACAAGATCGATGAACGGCATAAGTACTACAATGCCACGAATGATTCGTTCATCCGTGACTTTGCTGAAGACACGGATTTCTCGTGGCAGAAACTTGCCGCTCAGGACTCACGATATGACCTCGACTGCAACCCTAATGAAGCACTGGAGATATGTTTCGACTGGGGTAGCGTCGCCTCTTTTATGGAAGTGGCGCAGCCTTCCAATTACGATTTCGTCAATAAGGTGACTGTCATCGGTCGCACGGTGGACAATACCATCAACGAGTTCTTCGTGCGTCGAGATGATGAGGATGACACACCTATCAATGCACTCATTGACAAGTTCTGCCACTACTACCGCTTCCATCCTTGCAAGGTGGTGCACTTCTACCGTGACCGCTATGGCGATGCCAGACGTGCGAACTCCACCAAGACATACAACCAGATAGCCATCGCCAGACTGGAGAGGAATGGATGGCGGGTGGAGCAGCATACGCACAGGGGCATCGAGCCACCACAACATGATAAATTCCTGCTGTGGTCTCAGGTCCTGGCAGAGACAGACCCACGCTTCCCACTGAAGCGGTTCAACGCTTCCAAGTGTAAGTACATCCTCATATCGATGAACAACACACGTGTACGACAACGTGATGGCAAGTTCGAGAAGGACAAACGTGCTGAGCGCAATGACTCAGTGCTGCCTGAGGAGGCTACGCACTTTGGCGATGTGGTGGACAAGAGGATGTGGACTAAGTACGGGGACTTGCTGAAGAACAACTCGTTCTTCGTCCCTGCACGAGTTTAAGGCTTTTTCTACATAATTAATAGATTTTGAAGTTTGTAAACTGTGGCGGTGCCAGTCGTGAGACTCGCACCGTTTTTCGTAGTCAGGACTCGCACCGCTTCGCACTGTAGGACTCGATTTTCTTTCCAATCCGCAATGAATTGGAAAGAACTGCAAAGGACGGGGGGAGGGGGTAGGACTCATATTTCCTTTTTTGGTGCGATTAAAGGTTCGGGCGAGGTTAGGGCGCGTCAGGGTCAACTCCGTGACAGTGCAAAAAAGTGATTGCTCTTGGGCAGTCACTTTTTTGACATTCAGACCTTTAATTTTTTATTGGGTTTCTTTAACAATTGAAAAATCTTGACCCCTTTGCGAGTTTCGGGGCGTCGAAACTCGCAAATTAAGCCCGCGGTGCGGAGAGCGGTATGACTGCTGCGGCAGCTTTTCGCTTGTGCCGTTTCTTTTACTCCGCAAAGGTAAGTACAGCCGCTCCTTTTCAAGTACCACTTCGCTATCTTTCGCTTTGAGTGTGGCAGCCTTCCACAGATTCTGTGCCACAATCAGGGTATTCCATCCTCAAAGGGAAAGATTCCTTGCATGGTCGCTTTCCTGCCTTCTTCTGATAGCTGTGTAAAAGTTAAACCAGGCACAAGCCTAAAAAAAACTGCCTTATGCTCAAATTCGCTTTACATAGTTATCTGCCGAAACGGTATATGAAACGTGCTACCTTTGAGCAGTCAGAGGTTTCCAGACACATCCTCGATTTCAAGGATGGTCGGGTTTATGCATCCATCTGGGCTGCATATCAGGTGGTCAACGCACTTGCCTGCATCGACATGACTGATACGGTCATTGCTTGTGTACCTGCAAGCTGCGAACGTACCAACGTCAGACGATACAGGCGCTTCTCTGATATCGTCTGCTCGCTGTGCGGTGCTCTGAACGGGTTCAAGCACATTCAGGTTGTCGGCAAACGCTCCAAACTGCATCTGCATCGTGATTCAGATGTCGATGACAACGTTTTGCTCGATGAAGCGTTCTTCAACGGCAAACGTGTAGTGGTCATCGACGATATCTGCACCACTTGCAGATCTGCCAATGCTTTCATTGCCAAATTGCAGGGTGCTGGTGCCGACATCCGTATGGCTCTGTTCCTCGGCAAAACGCATAGCTTCAGACGATGCTAAATGTGCAAATTTGCATTGTTTTTGTCATTTTTATGGCTCAAAATGAAAAAATTTCATATTTGTAGCAAATTTGTTACATTTTTATTTGCTTGTTTGTAGCAAAATCGCTACCTTTGCATTGTCATTCAGAAAGGATGACAAAAGTTCTTTTACATTATGAAAGGTAGCGAGTTAAAACGCATCCTACGGAAAGGCAAATGCAATTGCGTAGGACATGGTGCAAACCATGATTGGTGGGAAAACCCACAAGGTGTTCGGACTCAGGTGCCGAGACATGACGCACAGGAGGTCGATAACAAGACCTGCCGCAGAATTCTCAAGACGCTCCTCGGTTAATCCGAGGGGCGTTCCCCAAGCACCAGTTACCAATCATCAACGTGAAAGAACTTCTTTTTTGATAATTCGGAAATGAGATGAATATAAATGCCTTCGTAGAAAAAGCCAATGGGCACAGCTTTTCATGTTGTGCTGAAGAACAAGTCTGCAAGACTCTTTTGGTTGGATATGGCAAGACTGCCAGTGAAGCCATTGATGACTTCTATGTTTCTTATGAGGAACTGAAGCAGATGGATGGTGATGCTGTGCCTCCTATCGATGTGGCTCTGAAGTTTGATGTAGGTTCCCTCTTTAGTTATTACAGCTTTCTGAATATCGAGGGAATTGCTAAACTTTCTGGCATCAGTCCGTCGGTTTTGAGACAGTACGCCAGTGGTGTGCGAACTCCTAAAGATGCTAACCTCAAACTCTTGGAAGAGGGACTGAGGAAAGCTGCTGAAAATATTGGGCGCGTCATGCTCTGTGCCTGACCGCTACCATATATGTAAAAGAACTTGGTGAGCCTCTGGTGCGTGAGCATCGGGGGCTTTTAGGAAAATCTAAACATTATAGTATATGACATATATTATCATCATTGGTGCTATCATCTTTGCGCTTGTGTTCTATATGATGAACAGGGAGAAAAGCGATAAGAAAAAGGTGGATGCAGAAGAGGAAGCTCAGAAGCAATCCGCCGCTGCTGAATTGTGGGATAAAGCCCACGAGCAACAGGAAAAAGACTGGAAAGAAGAATGGGAAAGGCAATATCAGCAGGAGCAGGAAAAGATGAACCATAAACGAGAATTAGAAAAGAAGGAAGTTGCTAAAGAAGAGAAGGTTAGTGAAGAAAAGATAGCAGCTGCAAAACCTACGAGGAAAAAGCCTGCAAAGAAGCCTCTAACGAAGGAGGAGAAAAGGATTAAAGAACTGAGGGAAATGGCTAATGACATCTTCCGTGACTATTGGCCTGAATATGATTATTCCCATCTGGAGCCAGAACAGGCAGAAAGAAAGCTTGAACGTCTGAAAGAAGAGGAAGGATGGATTGACGATGACCAGTACCATGCGCTCATCCGTATCATCAATGGTGCGTGTCCTGTAACTGACCTTCCTTATCGGATGGAGAATGCAGAACCTGAAGAGCTCTTCAAATGGTTTGTGAAGGCATACGATGAAGCAGAGGATGGTTTCTCTACTAGACTGATGAAGGAAATAGGCAAAAGACTGAAACCTTATCAAGAACCGATGTTGCTGGATGAACTTGCCTCTATCGATCCTATTTCTGTAGAAGAATGGATGGAGGATAAGAAAAAAGAAGGTTATTTCTTCTCGCCCAAAGTCTATAGCGCATGCAAGAAGAAATGGCTAAGTCAGTACGATTTATAAAGAAAATGAAGGCAGAAACGAAAATTTCTGCCTTTTTTCTTTGTCGAATGAAAACAAGTGCATATCTTTGCATCGCTAAACTACAATGGCGGTCAGTCCGCTCCGCATGAGCATCGGTTAATTGCTCCACGAAATCGTCGGGCTTTTTTTTATGCCCTGACTTCTTTTCCGCATAACAGCGGACAGACATACACATATAGGCGGCTGCCTTTCCCACATGACTCTTTGCTCTTCGGAAGCGATAACCAGTCATTGTAGTTTAGCGACACGGGAATGGGCAGCCGTTTTCTTGCCCCAATGCTAAACTACAATGACTGGTTATGAAAACAGTTCAAACAACAATCCAAGCAGGTCGCCTCTCTAATGAGGTGACCATGCAGCGGAACTTCTTCGGATGGCTCCGCAGTACCAACTCTTTGTGCTCCTCGCTGATGGGGGAGCAAGTGACCCACCTGCAGGTGCTCAGCGCACTGTGCATGTTCCTGTTCCTCACTCTGGCTGTATTCTCCTATCAGAAGGATCTACTCGTTACGTTGTTGTTCATCGCCATCGCCGCTTTCTGTCGCCGTGGCTTAGATAAGAAAGGAGGTATATCATGATTGTATGTGAAGGATTCTTCTCACGTAGCAATTGTCCGAAGTATCTCCAGCCCGTGTGCCTCTTCATGCAGAACGTGAACGAATCCGCATTCCTTGAGAACATGGACAATTTCGAATTGTGGTATGAGGCTCTTGAGAAGCTGCTGAAGAAATGCAAGATTAAGGGCAGCACGGCACACTTCGGTAACACCCATTTGGACTGTGACAGAGGGCAAATCTCACTCTATGCAAAGGCAGGAGACCAAGACGTGACGGCTCGCCTGTGTTTCTTCCGTGTTAAGAGCCTACTGGAGTATGACGAGGAAACTCGCCATTTCGAAGATGTTTCAGAACGATTTCAATAATCTTGTGCAGTCTGATTTCGCTACCTACAATCTACTAATTCTTAATTTTGTTACGTTTATGGCAGATGTATCTCTAAACCAATTCATGATTGAAACCATTGCCGACCTGCAAGCTGATGACTGCAAGGGCATCAAGGAAGACGTTGCTTTCCTGGATGATATGGTTTCACGCATGGTGGTTGAACTCTCTCCCAAGGAGGAGAATTTTCAAAAGGATTTCTTAAAAATGCAGAGACTGAACGGCATCAGGAATTATCTGAAGGCCTTCATCCCTGATAAAACATGAATAGTATGAGTAAAGAAGAAAATTCAAGCACTGACAAATCCGTGTTCATGGGTTTGGTCAAGCAAACCTTCAGCCCAACAAGTGAGGGTCTCCAAAACCCTTCAGAGGCTGTACAGTACAAAACAAGTCTGGAACTGAAGTATATGTTCCGAGAGAGCTGTGAGCCTTCGCTGGCAGACATCTCTATGAGCATGACTGAAATGAATTTCCAAGGGGTTCCAAAGGAAGGAACCTTCTACTGGAAGTTGTACGAACGGTAAGTGACATTTTTTTGATCCTGACCCGAAAGTCCGCCGGCTGTCGTGATGACAGTCGGCGGTTTGTGTGTCCCAACTTTTTAAGGTGGAGTTTTTGTATCTTTGCCGTATAAATCAACGCATAGTATAACATGTGCAAAGTGAAAGAAAAAAACTGCCGCTTGTGTGTTGTGACGTTCATCGTCTGCTTCATCATCTCAGCGGGGCTAATCATCGGGGGATTCTTCGTTCCTCCAACGGGCGAGATTTCAGGCAGCGTGTTGACAGCTGTTGGCGAGCTGCTGGCTTTCCCCACCTTGGCTTTCGGCATGAGAGCCGTAGAACTTGGGTATGATCTGAAATTCCAAAAGGGTGAGCACAGTGTGGAACTGACCAATGGAAAAAATGAGGATAATGGATAAAAAGTGAAGAAAACGCAATAAAAGTGAAGAATATGGATAAGGAGTACAACCATTTTTTCTTGAAGGTGTGTCTGGCTGTCGCCATCGCCACCGTCATCTTCTTCGGAGGCTACCAGTACGGACTTTCGAAGTTCGATGCAGAAATGAGGGTGGACACGCTGCACGTGACTGATACGGTGTGGCAGTCGCACCCCGTGCTGGTGGAGTCTGAACCTGTCACCATCATTGCTGACGTCGATTCTGATGCCATCATCCAAGCGTATTTCACGAAAAACATTTTTCGAGACACGCTCATCCTGAAGGAGTATGGTACCATCACGCTGACCGATACGGTGTTCGAGAACCGCATCTGGGGAAGACAGTTCGCCTATGACCTGAGCATCCCCACCTATACAGCGGTCAAGCGGTCTAAATTCAATATCGGTGTGGGAGTCTTCGGGCAACGTGACTCCTATGGTCTGATTGGGAGTGTGAAGGTGAAGCACTGGATGCTGTCGGGTGGATATGATTTCTATAACAAGACTCCACACGTGGGGGCACAATACATCTTTGGTAAATGACTTTCGTTGGATTGATTTCTGGAGGCGTGTTCTGTCAGGACATGGGCGACTTGACAGTGAGGAATTTCCCACAGCAGGAAACTGTGGTGAAGTTCATCGTCTTGGATGCTGACAACGCTGAGGTGTCTTCATTCAACGAAAGCTACTTCCCTGACGCTAATCATGAATTGGTCATCTCTGGATTGTCTGACCTCATGGCTGGCTATCTGGAGGGAAGGAAACTGAGCGAACTCTTCAACCCTAATCAGCCTTGGACGGAAATAGACTCTTTCGCCACGCTGAAGCTGGAGTTCTACCAGCAGGGAAGCAAGATAGGGGAGTGCAGCCAGTTGTTTTACCAGGCTAACAACCGTACAGGTATCTTCCCTTCATCTTACAACTACTTCCTGAACCGATTCCGTGAACGGACGGTGTATGAAGACCAGGTGCTTTTCCTCTCCTACATCTACAGGGGACAGCAGCTGCAGGCAGGTGTGGCATATTATCAGGCAAACGGTTCCAGCGCTCACCGCACGTTGGCACTGTCTAACGCTGGCATGACTACTGGCAAGACGTGCTGCCACCAGTACATCCCTGCAGACATCGCTGCTCTTTGCGGAGTGACTGCAGACAAGCTCATCTACATCGAGTTCAAGCTGATGCTCAGCGGTACTATCATAGACTACATGAAATGTACGTTTGACCATGGCCACCAGAAGCAGAAAACCACCTTCCTCTTCAAGAACCTTTTCGGGGTTCCTGAAATGATCGTGATGACTGGAGTGAACAAGCGCACCAGCGAACTGGAGGCTTCCTTCTCCTGGATCAATCGCCGCTACCGCAAAACGAGCACCGACTTGACGACTTTCCATACCATCTGCACGGGTGCTATCGATGCGCAGACACACGATTCGGTGAAGGATGCCATCAGAAGCGATGAAGTGTACCTCGTCGATGGGACGCAGCTCGTCGATCTGGTGACGGTGACGGATATCGACCTCGATGTGGAGCAGCCCAAGGAAAAGCCAATGGCTGTATACATCACCTATCGAGTGAGCGAGAAAGTGCAGGAGAGATTCAGCCGCGTTGCTGTGCGTGACAGCGAGATTTTTGACGATACGTTTGACGATACATTTGAATAATATGAAAGCAACTATTACACGAAGCGAAATGCTGGCCGACATGGATATCCGCACGCTTCCAGACGGAAGACGGCGTGTGGTGGCGGTCAAGTATGTGGAGCCGGGTGGTAAGCTCAGGTTCTTTCCACAGTGCACCATCGGTGGCGCTGGAAGAATGGACAACAAGAAGTGGCGTGTACGTGGTATCACCCCTTGCGACTGCAAAGGGCAGCCGGAAGACCACGTACACCCCGTGAGAATCTTTAACGTCGTGGAATACAACGGCCGTGTAGTATTTAACAAAATAACCAGCGATGGAGATACTGTTCAATGAAAAAGGCACCCCTCTGATGCTGAACTCCACCGTCTTCTTCGGAGACACCGTCAATGACGGGTCTGAGGGCATAAAGAAACGTGACATCCTCGCACCATTCGATGTGAGCTACATGAATCGTGAGACAGTGGGGGGTCATCAAGTGGTTCGCTGGGGAAAGAACAACATGTTCCCCCTGAAGGCTGATGACATCATCGCTTCTACCTCAGTGCTGAACACAGGTCTGAAGTTCCTTCGACAACTGACCATAGGGCAGGGCATCTATGCCTGTCATGTGGACGGGTACGATGAGAAGGGCAACGAAATCCTGAAGGCTGAGAATAGCAAGGCTGTGCGTGAAATCCTCGAGTCTCGCATGGTGCGCAGATACCTCGAGAAAGGAAGCCGTGACTATTTCAAGGTGGGTTGCTCTTCTGTGGAGATGATTCCCAACCTGAAGGGAGATAAGATTGTCGGATTGAACGTCCTCAACGCGCTCTATTTCCGCTTCACGTTCCCCGATGATTACGGAGGCTGCCAGTGCATCGTTTCCCCTCAGTGGCACGAGCCACACCGACACCCAAGCGACATGAGGGTGCTGGATGTGCTGATGGACTACTCACCTGAACTTCATGCTGAATGGCTGAAGACGGCGGGCAAGTTCAAGAAGCCTTTCGTCTATGCCCTCCGTGATTCCTGGTCCAACAATGATATCTATGGTGAACCTGTATGGCTCCCTGCTTATCGCCTCGGATGGGTGGATGTGGCACACCTCGTGCCTACCTTCCTGAAACGTGCCTACAAGAATCAGATCACTTGGAAATGGCATGTGCAGATTCCTTATTCCTACTGGGATAAGAAATACCCCGAATCTTCCTACTCTGACGTGGCGGCTCGAAAGATGGACATCCAGAAGGATATGGACAAAATAGAGCTGAATCTTTGTGGCGTGGAGAATGCAGAGAAGCCTCTTTTCACAAACTATGCCATCAACGAGGCGAACGGCAAGATTGAAGAGGAATGGAAGATCACTGCTCTGGATAACAAGTATAAGGGCGGCGACAATCTCGTGACGTCAGCAGCTGCTAACTCGGAGATCCTCTTCGCCCTGATGGTGAACCCGAATGTGCTGGGTGCAGGTATGCCTGGCGGTACTTACGCTGGCAACCAAGGTGGCTCGAACATCCGTGAGGCTTTCCTGGTCAATATCGCTAACGCATGGATTGACCGTCAGAACCTGCTCGACCCTGTCCAGCTGATGCTCCGCTCGAATGGCATCAACGATGTGGATCTGAGATTCCGTAACACCGTGCTCACTACCCTCGATAAGGGTGCTGGCACTCAAAAAACACTGAGCTGATATGATTTTTTCAAAGGAGAAATGGAAAAGTTCCGATGGCGTGGCTAACTTCGTTCACGCCTCTTCAGGACTCTCATACGAGACGATGGAAGGCCCACTCTTCCAAGCATGGGCTTTCTTCTTGGAGCCAGTGCTTGGCTCTACGCTGTGCGACCAGCTGACTAGCATCTATGGTTCGGAGAATCCTTCTGATTTGGAAAAGAAGGCTCTCCGCTTCGCTCAGGATGCACTCATCAATCTGGCTTTGTGGTACTGCTTCGACGAGCTGAACATCCGACTGACCGACCAAGGGCATCAGCGTCAGGAGTCGGAAAACTTCAAGTCTCTCTACAAGCACCAGGAGGATACGCTGAAGGCTTCCTATCGAAACAAGGGATTCAATGGACTTGACAGACTCATCTCCCTCTTCGATGCCAATGCGTCGAGTTTCCCCGGTTGGGCAGAGGCTCCTGCTAAGGTGGCTATCTCTACAAGGGTTGTCCGCTCTACCAAGGAGGTGGACGAAGTGGTGTTCATCAACAATTCGGCTATCATCTTCTTGCGTCTGCAGCCTATCCTGAAGAAGCTGGAGCAGACGTTCCTTCCTTCTCTCCTTGGGCAGAGACTCTATGATGACTTCATGGAGCATGTGGGGGATGATACTCGAATAATCGGCGATACCACCATCAAGGAACTCCGCATCCGTGTGGGACGTGTCATCGTGAACAAGGCTGTGGCTGAACTGATACGTCAGACGGGTTCCCTGACTGACAGAGGACTGTATTTCGAGGCGGTAGTGGCTGGACGTGAAGGCAACGAAGTGAAAAATCCTCTCCCCATGGGCGAGGCTATCGGACACGCTGCCATCTTTGACAGGGACGCAGAGGCTCAGAAGCAGGCTCTGAACAACTTCGTCAGTGCCCATATCCCCGATATGTTTACGGGACGTCCTGAGGATGTTTTCAAGAGAGATAACGACGGCAAAAGAACAGTGTGGCTATGAGAGAGATTGCATTTGCTATCGGTAAGAAAAAGGTGCGTAGCTTTGTGCCTGAGTCGTGGGAAGAATTGTCTGAAGGGCAGTTCCTTGCCATCGTCGGAAGGACTTTCAATCTGCTGGAGGAAGGCGAATTCTATGCCAAGTACTTTGGCATCAGTGCTGACATGGTGGCCGATATGGATCTGTACTACTTCTATGTTCTGAACAGCTTGCTTTCTTACACACGGAAACCTGCCCGTCTGCAGACTTTCATCATCCACCAAGTGAAGCTCGTGAACTCCAAGGGGACAACTGTCATGCTGAAGGCTCCAGAGGCGAGTCTGGCAGGTATGTCTTTCCAGCAGTTCATGATGATTGACACCTTCTATACCTGGTACCAGCAAACCAAGGAAAGAAAGTTCCTCCTATCGATGTGCAGCTGCTGCTATCTGAAGGAAGATGAGGATTTCTTTTCATTGGTGATGGATGAGAGGCTAGACTACTGGGAGCAGTGCAGCGAGATAGAACTGAAGTCAATCCTGGTGCAATGGTCAATCATCAAGGAATGGCTCTCTAACGCCTATCAATATCTGTTCCCGAAGGGTGGGGATGCTGACAGCGGAACGGGCGGGAAGGTGAAGGTGACCAACACGTGGCTGGAGATTTTCGACACCCTCGTTGCTGATGACCTGACACGCATAGAAACCTACAAGCACCTGCATTGCATGGATGTGCTTCGGGTGATAAACCATAAGATTCAAGAACAAAAAAATCCAAGAAGATGACATTCAGCGATTACATCGAGCAGCTGGCGTCCCAACACAAGTCCATCAAGCACAGTGCTCAGGAATGCCACTACAGCGACCTCCATGAGGATGCGCAGAACGCCTTTTCTCATATGCGGATGCATTACCCGTGTGTGGTGCTGGACGAAGCTGGCACGGTCTTCTCAGGCAGCGACTCACAACCCTATGACACGGACATCTACAATATCCTGTTTCTTGACCATGTGAGGGATACTGGAGATGCCACTGAAATACGTGGCACCTTTAAGCGGATGAAGGAGGTGGCGAAGGATTTCCTCCGACGCATGATCCGTGACAGAAAGACGGTGAAACTGATGAACCGGTTTAGCGTGGTGGATGTGGAAATGGAAAGGGTGTTCCTCGAAGCTGCAGCACTGTATGGGTATGTGGTGATTCTGAAGAATACTGCACTGTTCTTGGAACTGGACTGCAATAAAGCATTTGAGGAAGAGGAGGAAGAATAATGGCTGTACTATCAACCGCAGAAAGAGAAGCGTTGCTGCATCGAGCGATCGTCATACGTGACGAAATCATGCATAAGGCCAACACCGCAACACGTGTGGGAAGCCTGTTCTATGATATTGTCCGTTCTCTTGCTGCCATTGACTTGGACGAATTGCGCCAGTACTTCCTCTGCAAGGATGTGGATGACGAGACCATCTATAAGCTCACAATGGCGGAAGCCCTGATCAGAGGCTCCCTTGAAGTCGGCGATGATGCCGTCGTGCAGGGCGATGCGGAGGTGAAGGGTCACCTGCAGGCTGGTCGTTCCATCCTTCTCGGACTTGCAAGTCTCATCGAAGAGGTGGTTGAAAGAAAGATCTTCAGCACTTATGGAAGCCTCGATTCGATGGTGAACGGACACGGCACCTTCCTGACGAATAAGGACAGGTTCCAGACAACGAACCTGGAGGTGAGGGGAGGCATGACGGTGATGGATCTCATCATCAATCAGCTTCACGCCATGGAGGGCGACTACTACTTCTCTGATGTTGGCTCTATAGAACGGGTGGCTATCATCAACGAGGACACACATTCGTACAGGCTTTTTCTGAAAAAAGACAGCGAAACGAGCGTCATCACGCTGTGGGAAGGTGATATCCTGTGGAGCGTGGCCAACAACCTCAGATCACACAAGCCTACGGACGCTTCTTTCTATGTGCATCCGTCTTGGATGCTGGTCAATGCCATAGACCAGGAGTATTTCTGCGTTGATGTCACGCTGTACGATGATGCACAGCTGGGCGTCGAGATTGGCACGACTAACTTCCCTCCAGAGGCTGGCTTCAACGTAGTCAGACGTGGCAACCCATCGGCAAGGCTCGATCCCAGCAAGGCGGAGCGCGCGAGGGTGTGGCACATCAGCAACACGGAGGGAAGACTGGAGTTCTTGGACTACCTCTACACGCCTGTTGTGGATGATGAGAACTACCAGACAACTGTCGGACGCCTGCCTGACATCGAGGTGCTGAACAACTGGTTCCACTACCGTAACCTTGGTGAGCCTCATGAGCATGTCGGCGTGTACACCCGATTCCTCTTTGCCGAGAACTTCGTCCACATCGACTGGATGGGACGTGTGGTGAGCCAACAGAACTACCGTGGGGAGTGGAGCCTTGCCACCGCTCAGAGCGCCACCGATTACTACAAGGTTGACAAGACCAGGCAGAGAGTGAATGACGAATACATCGAGACGGCGTATCTGACCGACACGGTGACATGGCTCGGAGCCATCTGGGGATGCAACCACACGGGAACCACTCAGGAACCGACATGGTATTCCTCGCACTGGGTGATGATGGGTGGCAACAACGCATGGGACATCGAGCTGCACAAGACGGAGGCTCCGGTACCGAACACCCGTCAGGAGACCTTTGAGATGGAGATATACTTCCGCATCCTGTTCAACGGCTACGACGTGACAGAGAAGGTGCTGGCTCAGAACTACCACAGCGTCACGTGGGAGAGGACTACGGACAACGGGGCTGCAGACACGACATGGAACGATGTCGGGGTGCAGCAGTGCTATCAGGATCTGACGGGAACGAGGCTCCTGCTTCGCCACGATCCGTCAAACCACCGCACGGATTTCGGAGCGAACATCAAGACGTACAGGAGGGCGACCTTCAAGGTCGAGGTGCTTGTGCCGATGGCGAATGGAGAAAACAAGACTGTATCAAGAACATTCAATTTCATATAGGACATGAAAATACAAGGAAGTGACATCGTAATCCAGCATGACCCGTTAAGCTATGCGACCGGTTATGTGTTTTTGCAGGGAAGTCCGCATCAGACGTATGACACACAGTCCATGCAGTACGACCCGAGCCGTGCTGTCGTTCCGCTTGTCATCATGCCGTGGGTCAGCGTGAATGACCCTAACGGGGAGTACAGCGGACAGTGCAACCTGAACAGCGTCACAGCCATCTACAGAAAGATGGTGAACGGCGCATGGGTTGACGTGAACATAGACGGCAGCGAACCCACCAAGTACTTCATCAGTGACGGCACCACGCAGCAGGGTGTCACGGCTCCACGTGGCGCGGTGGTGTTCCTCATGAACGTGCCTCCTGCAGAAGTCTCCGCCATCATCATCACGGCAAACGTGGTTGACCCTCTCGACGGACTGCTGAAGGCATGGGAAAACACCGTTGACCTCCAGACCAAGACGGCAACGACCACGCAATACACTTTGCGCGTAGATGACGGTGTGGTGGCGAATGGCTCCTTCGACCCGAGGGATGTGCAGAAGACGAACGGCAAAAGACTGCTCACGCTGGCTGTGCAGCTGTATGCGGACAACGTGGAGGTTGCCGATGCGGATGCCGTCTATTTCTGGTACCACTTTGTCAATGGCCAGTACATTCCCATCACCGACGATGACCAGCTGTGGCTCCGCACACCGTTCCTGGACAACACCACGCACGAACTCCCGAACGTCATACAGGTGGAACTCGACCACTTCGACCAGCTCAGGCTGATGGTCAGCGCTTCACCTATCGGCGACACGAGACCAACCGAGCCGGATTTCCTGCATGGCGCAGAGAGAATCTACTTCGACTACAAGCGTGTCTGCAGAAAGGATGTGGAGGGATTTGTGATCGGTGACGTGGGAATCAAGCTGATTGACAACGAGGACATCCAGCGAAGCATCCTGCTCAGGGACAAGAACGGCGATATCGCCAACGCTGCCGTGGATGAGCACTTCAGGATTGACTGGTACCTGAGGAACAACAACAGCAGCTCTTACGTCAGCAGGGGAAGGAGCATCGCAGGAAAGGCTCGAACGGACTTCAGAGCCACGCACAACAACGTGACCACATTGATGCCAAAGGTTTACTTCATGAAGTGCTGGAAGGCTATCATGTTCAACAACAAGTATCTCGTTGACGGCAGCGGCAAGGTCGTGACCGGACAGGACTATATACAAATCTAAAACTGATATCAATATGAAAGAAGTGATGTATCTTTTAGTGCCATTCGAGGAAGTGAAGGACATCTTCCCTTACGCAAGGGTCGTGCAAGGCAAAGCCCTCTTGCAGCTGGCACAAATCCGATACCTGAAGGGAGTCACAGGTATTGAGGTCATAGGTGGCCATGAGGCTGACATTATGATTGCCGAACAGGAAGAAATGGAGAGAAACGGTCTTGGCGATGGCAATGGAACTGCTGCAGGGCAGGAGGAAGTTTCTGTTGGCGAAGCCGGACAGAATGAGGGCGGTGGAGAGGAACCTGCTGCAGAACCTGCAGAAGCGGCTCCTGAGGAACCAGACCCAGAGCCTGCTGAAGAATCGGCTCCAGCAGAGTCCGAGTCTGAACCTGCTCCAGAAGAGTCAGAACCAGGACCAGAGGGAGAGCAGCCTTCCGAAGAGGCTCCCGAAGGCGAGTCTGAGGACGAATCTGAAGGTGAGTCAGATGGTGGCTCTGAGAACGAAGAAGAAGTACAAACCAACAATAAGGAGGACGAAGAATGAGTACATTGTTAACAGGTGTCTTCGACATCATCCCTGTTGCCGACGGCAGTCAGGCTTTCCCGACGATGGATGTCACTGGCGCCCTCTCTCAGTCGTACAGCGGAAACACCTATTTCCCCGACTGGAAGACACAGTCAGCATTGAGGCCAGTGGTGCAGCCCCGTTGCTATGACGGTCTTGAGGGAAGCACAGTCGAATATGGTTTTGTGGCTGGCATCGTCACGTCTGCAGGCCAGGCGGCTACAGCCAACCAGCAGTGGTACTACAACAATACGGCCATCATCTGGTCAGCCGTGTCTGGTCAGAGCGGCAAGTACCGCAGTAATTTCATGTCAGCAGACGGCACCACGCCTCTGATGGAACTTGACTACACCGACACGGCTCACCCGAAAGTGACTTTCATCGGCAACATCCCCACCTCGCTGAGCTCTGGCGATGATGACGTGATCCGCTTCATCGGCAAGGTGGACGGTCTCGATGACTTCAAGGTGGATGTCTCGAGAACCATCCGTGTGAGTGAACTGGTCGGCGGTACCGGCAACAAGGTTGACCTCATCCTGAGCAAGACTTCGTTCGACAACGATTCTGGTACCAATGATGAAATTTCCGTCAACGTGGCTGCTGTCATCAACAGCGAATACGTGGTCGGCTTCTCTGCCATCAACGCGAAGGGCTACAAGGTTCGCCTCTCCAACTCCATCGGCATCGATGCGACCTATTTCAGATCTGGAGATGCAAACGTGCCTTCAAGCGTCGTTTCACTGACACTCCTTCCTGCCAACGTGGGAGGCATGGGCATCATCGTGTGCGAACTTCTGAACACGACCAACAGCGTCGCTGCTTCAGTCAGCGAAACGGTGAAGGACTTGGGCGATCCTGACATCGTGTCCTTTGAATGCTTCACGGTTGCAACGGCTCAAAGCACGACAGCTGTAGCCAAACGCGACGGAAGCATCAAGAACGGTGAATATCTCAGAACCATCGCCAAGGTGACGAACCGAACCGGAGAGGTGGACAGAACAAGCAACTACTCCTGGAGTTCTGCCAAAGTCTTGAAAAAGGACGGCTCTGAATACACCACGGAGAGCGCGAAGATAACCACTGACTCCGCTGGCCACAAAGTATATGTCGTCGATTTCGCGACGTCATACGCACAAGGTGGACTCAGACTGAAGTGCCAGGCAACACTTAACGCTGTGTAGGTATGACGATCACTGGAGTTCTTGACATCGTGCCTGTTGTGGATGGCGATGATGCCGTCGTCTATTCCTTGGTTCCTTCGATTTCGTCGTTCAATATCGATGCGGCGAGGACACTGGAACTGTCTTGTACCGTTCGACTGTACAAGACAGAGGGTGATGGACTCCCCGTAGCCCAAAGCAGCGGAAATCTAGTCGTGCGTGGCTACAAGGCTGACGGAACGGTGGTCAATTCCTCTGTGAGCACCAGTACAAACGGACAAATCACTTTCCTTTCGTCTGCCGGCAATAACCAGTGTGTGAGATTCAGGGTGGACTATGTCGAGAACAGCCAATCCGTCACGCAAATCACCATACCTGTTGTCTTGTCTGGCAAACGTGACCGCTTCCGTGGGTACTGGAACCAGAACGACACGTACTTGGACAATGACGAGGTCTGCGACAACGTGGTGCTGCTACTCCCTGACAACAGCGAACAGGCTTATGAACGGAAGGGCGGTGGCAGCGTGACTGGAGCCACCTACAAGCCGAACACCACGCAGGGAGCCACTAAGTGGAAGGCGGTGGAGACGAACCCGAAGACGTACTTCAAGACGGTGCTTGCTGCGATGATCTCGGCAAAGCAGGGCGACTTCGACTATCTGTGGGCGAAGTACTGCTACTTCAAGGAAGTGACGATTGAAGGATGCCTGAACAACCTCATCACGGTGATAGACCCAGCGAACAACGTCAACTCGGATCTCATCATCTCCAGGACCTCCAATAATGTGACGACGTATTACATCGACATCCTTCGGTGCGGTGACTATATCTGGATCAAGTCACTCCCAGCGTATGGTGTGTCTTACAAGCTGCCATATTACGTGGACAGCGGAAACTATACGAGAGGATGGACGAAGTACGTGACAGGTGTCGCACATCAGATGTCTGCAGACGAGATGCGGCAGCTGACGGGAAGACGTATCACCATCAAGATTGATGACAGTCTCGACAATTACGGTACCACCATCGATGGAGCCTTCCACTTCCAGCCTTACCCCACCAACAATGTGGGGACTCAGCTGAAGTTTGTCGCGAATGGACAACGGTACTTCTATGTACCCGTCAGCAATTATGTGGCGAACCTCTATGACTACAGAAGAAGCACCCATATCATTCCGCACATCTTCCATATAGAATGTGTGTCGGCGGTCTTCTCCAAGAACGAGACCAGCCCGGACTTCCACAGCTATGGATATGTGTGGCTTGCTGAAGCAAATGCTCCGACAACTTACCAGACTGAAGGTATTGATACGGCATGGCAATGATATTATCGGGATTTTTGACAATTGTCAGGAAAAAGAATCAGAGATACAGAAAATAATCAGTAACTTTGCCCGCCGAAAAAGTGGGCGCAAAACAAAAGAATTATGGAACAGACCACCATTGATGCCATATTCTCGGCATTGAACAACGAGACGAGCGCGAACTGCGAACTGATCGTTAGAAACAAGTCGAACGGCAATGCAAAGAAGATGGACTTCTCCGTCCTTCGCAACCTCTTTGGGGTGGCGAAGTCTTCCGAGCAATTGCTGGTAGACCTCGGATTACCCAGCGGAATCCTGTGGGCGACGCGAAACATCGACGTGACACGCCAGAATGGTTTCGCCGAGTCACCTTACCAGTACGAGTGTTCTTTCTTCAGCTGGGGCAACACTGAAGGAAAGAACCCCATCAGCAACTCTGCCTTTGACTACAACTGGGGCAGTGACAATGAAGGCCCTTATGCCAACACGCCAGGCGCTGCACTCACTGGTGATGCAGGGCTCGGCTATGATGCCGCACGTACCAACCTTGGAGGCCCGTGGCGCATGCCTACGAACGCAAACCATGCAGAGCTTTTCAATTCTGCTTACACGAAGTTTGTTGATGCGAACGGTGATGAGGTGACTGGCACGAACAAGCTTGTCACTGTGAACGGTGTGGTTGGTATCAGGTTGATGTCGCTTATCAACGGCAAGACAATTTTCTTCCCTTGTTCCGGCAGCGGCAATGGGACTTCGTGGAGCAACCGCGGCTCGGACGGTTACTACTGGTCTTCCTCGCTTTATTCCGCTACGCAGGGTCGGGGCTTGAACTTCCGCAGTGGCGGTGTCAATCCGCAGAACTACGACTACGATCGGTTCAGCGGCTTCGCGGTGCGGCCGGTTCAGGTTCCGTAACTTCTTTCGACCCACCCAGCAAAACAAACCCAACCTTTCATTTTTCGGATTCGTGCCACCAGCCGCTCCCAAAGCGGCAAAGGGCACGAATCGGGAAAATGAAAGTGATTTATAAAAGATCTAATAATGACTATTGCAGAAATTTCCAAAATCGAGAATGACCGAAGTAAGCCAGAGCAGTTCGGCGTCATTCATCTTTTCAGTGAGAGTAATTTTTACCGTGCGCATGACTGGAGCGCATGGCTGATGACAACCTTCCCCTTTGGAGAGTCGGTCAACAAGGCTCTTCGTGTTTCGGCGAAACGGCTGAAGGACGGGTATATCGAAGCGTGGGTCGGATTCCCTGTCTCTTCGCTTGGGAAATACGTCCCTAGCGACGGATCTGTGGAGTTCAATCCTGTCAGCGACACGCAGGTAGATGTGACCATCGCCCTGCCTGCAGAGTTTGCCGATGCCGATTTCGAGTCCCTCCGTGGAGCCGTTGACGAATGGAAAGAGGCGTTGCCTCTCAACGAGGGGAAGAAGCAGAAGCGAGAAGACCGGGAAGTTGCAGAGATCGCACCACGCATCACGAGGATGAGCGACGTTCTCGGAAGGATTCTGTCATTTCCGCTTGAAAGCAAGTCACCAATGGAAGCATGGGAGTTTTTGCGTCAGCTCCGCCAACAGGTGGCTGCCATGTTCTGATTCCATAAGGATGGTTCAGAAAGAAGTTCATAGGTCGCTCGTCCTTCATCCCTCGGATGCGGGAAAAACTAAAGATGCCTGGCAGTCTTGCACATGCAACCCTACTGGGCGGTCGTATCAGGTGGCGACCGAAAGCATTCCCTTGTTCCGGCAACGGCAATGGGACTTCGTGGAACAACCGCGGCTCGAACGGTAACTACTGGTCTTCCTCGCTTAATTCCGCTACGCAGGGTCGGAACTTGAACTTCAACAGTGGCGGTGTCAATCCGCAGAACAACAACAATCGGTTCAACGGCTTCGCGGTGCGGCCGGTTCAGCACTCACTGCAATCATCCTTTTTTCATAATAGATGTATCATGATTCTGACAAAGGAAAAGCTTCTTCTCGATCTCTATGTTGCATACTACGATGCAAGGAAGCACAAGGCTCTTAGGTCGTATGTGCGCAAATGGGAGTCGAATCTGAAAGAGAACCTGGAGGAACTGTGCGACGACCTGATCCATCGCCGCTACAGACCCTTGCCCTCGAAGTGCTTCATTGTCGAGTATCCCAAGATGCGCGAAATATTCGCTGCCATCTTCAGGGACAGAATCGTGCATCATCTGTATTACAACTATACTCACGCTCTATACGAGCGAACGTTTATCCAAGACACCTATTCCTGCATCAAGGGAAGAGGGACGCACTACGGCATCGAGCGTCTGACGGACTTCTGCCGCAAGGAGTCGCAGAACTGGCAAAGACCGTGCTATGCCATGCATCTGGATATACGTGGCTATTTCATGCACATCGTCAGGGCGAAACTGCTGGAGCTGGCGCTTGGTTCGCTCAGGAAGATGTCCCTCAGACGTGTCAGTTCCGACTCTCGCCAGACTTGGGGCGACGTGCTTGACATGGAGTTCCTGGAGTGGCTGACTGAGTCGATCGTCATGCTCGACCCTCGAAAGGATTGCATCATCGTCGGAGACTTGAAGGATTGGGAAAGGCTGGATAAGTCAAAGAGTCTGCTGAAGACGGACGAAGGTCTCGGACTCCCTATCGGCAACCTGACTTCTCAGCTTTTCTCCAATGTCTATCTGAACGCGTTCGACCAATTCATGAAGCGGGACATGAAATGCCGCTACTATGGACGATACGTGGATGATGCCATCATCGTCTGCGCTGACAAGGGGAAGCTGCTTTCGATGGTTCCTGATATACAGTCGTTCCTGAAGAAGGAGCTGGGGCTTGACCTCCACATGGGCAAACTGAAGATCAGCGAGGTTAACCACGGTGTGGAGTTCCTTGGCTCGTACATCAGACCATGGAGAACTTATGTGTCACGCAAAACGCTTGGACGCATCGAGAAGAAAGTGAAGGAAATCGACTGCAGCAAACCTTCCAAAGCGTTACGAAGCGTCAACAGCTATCTCGGCATCCTCCATCACACAAGTTCCTACCGTATTCGTCGAAAACTGTTCCTGAAGTCAGAGTTTCTCAGGATAGGCATTTTTGATCGTGACATGACAAAATTGACTGACAGACGACGCTTTTACAAGAGGGCGGTAAGGTAATACTTGCCGCTCTTTTTGTGTCCCACACTTTATCACTCTGAATACGCTATTTTTGCCGTATATAAATCATAGAAGTATATGGCAAATATTGAAAAGCTAGTTCCTTTCATCATCAAATGGGAAACAGGAACAACACAGAAGCGAGGCGAGACAGCCGAGCAACTTTTTGAAAGAGCAAGAAAAAAGGGTTTTGCTAACGACCCTATGGACTTGGGTGGTGCTACGCAGACAGGCGTGACCCTTGCCACCTACAAGACCTACTGCCGTAAGCATGGGCAGAAGGATCCTACCGTAGATGACTTGAAAATTATTCCTTATCAGACTTGGCTCGCCATCCTGAAGGAACTCTATTGGGACAGATGGAAGGCTGACCAGATTGACAGTCAGAGTGTCGCCAACATCCTCGTGGATTTCGTTTGGGCATCTGGTGCCACAGGCATCAAGAAACCTCAGCAGATGCTGGGTGTCGTTCCGGATGGTGTGGTAGGCCCGAAGACGTTGGCTGCTGTCAATTCGTATGGCCCAACGACATTGTTCTATAGACTGAAGGCTTTGCGCATTAAGTATGTAGAGGACATCGTGAAGAGCCGTCCATCACAAAAGAAGTGGTTGAAGGGCTGGAAGAACCGCATCAACGATATTCAATTCAACGGATAGCAATGGAACAGGATAAGGACGGACTGATGACCGTGGAGGAGTTTAATCTGCAGGTGAATAAATGGTCTCTGCAGATTGCTCTGGCTGCCAAAGCCACTCTTCGCGATAAGACGCACGGAACAGGTAACCTCGCCAATTATGTGACAAGGTTCGTCGATAAGACCTCAAACGACTCTCCAGCCTATAAGGTGAAGTTTCAGTTTGACCGCTACGGTGTGTTCCGTGCCTATGGTGCTGGTCGTGGCTATGTCATCCTGAATGGTCAGATCGTTCGGGGATATCGTGTCCGTTCTGTCCGTGATATACAATTGAAAAGGTATTCCTCCTTGGCTTCGCGAATGCTGCAGAAGGGCTATAGTCGCCAAGAAGTGAACACGGCTAAGATATACGGTGAAGGCAACAGTCAGATTCTCCGAACGAAACTTGACTGGATTGACATTCATATAGACAGCAGGGTGGAGCGGCTTGCCGATTTGTGCCAGGAGTACTATGGCGATGAAGCGGCAAAGCAGATTCTTACTCATTTGGATAAGATTAAAATTGTAAAGAAATAGCGATATGGCAAAGGGAAACAAAGACGTGAAACGTGGAATAGTTCTGTACATCGATGGCAAGGAGGTGCAGAATAACGCCCGCTCCATTCAGGCAGAGATGCGCAAGCTGAAGAAGGAAATTGACGGATGCACTGTCGGAAGCGAAGAGTACATCCAGAAGACAAAGCAATACCGAGCCTTGAATGGCATCTTGCAGGAGCATAAAGCTCAGCTGAAGAACATCGAGACGCAGACGAAAGCTAATGCTGCAGCATCGCAGAACTGGATTCAGAAGGGTGTCGCCATGTTCAATCAATACTCTGTTGCCATTCTCGGTTTCACGGCTGCTTTTACAGGCGTGGCCATGAAGATTTCTGAGTTCAGAAAGAAGAATATGGAGAAGGAATCAAGCCAGGCTAATTTGAAGGCTTTGACTGGACTTGATGACAGTTCCATCGAGTGGCTGACTAAGCAAGCGGAAAAACTCTCTACCACAATGGATGAGAGTGGTCTTCGTGTGAAAAAGTCTGCTCAGGAGATACTGGAGGCTTACACCATGGTAGGCTCTAAGAAGCCTGAACTCCTTCAAGACAAAGAGGCTCTGAATGCTGTGACCATCGAGGCGATGCGTCTGGCTGAAGCTGCAAAAATAGACCTGACGGATGCCGTGGCTGGTGTGACACTGGCGATGAACCAATATGGTGCTGCAGCTAATGAGGCCTCACGCTATGTGAATGTATTGGCGGCAGGTTCAAAGATGGGTGCTGTGGGTGTGGCCACACAAACGGAATCCATCGTGAAGGCTGGTGTGGCAGCAAGTGTTGCCGAAGTTCCTATCGAGCAGCTGGTGGGTGTGCTCGAAACTTTGGGCGAACGTGGTATTGAGGGCGCACGTGCCGGAACCCAGTTGAAAACTTTTTTCTTGAAGATGGAAGCTGGAGCCGAAGAAACACGTCCTTCCGTGGTGGGACTGCAACAGGCTCTTGAAACGCTCGAAAAGAAAAATCTTGGTGTAACAGAGATGCAGAAGATGTTTGGACTTGAAACCTACTCGGTAGCCCAAGCACTCATCAATTCTGCAGATAAGGTGAAGTACTACACCGATGCCGTGACCGATACGAATATTGCTGTAGAACAGGCTGCCATCAACTCTGACACCATGGAGGCAAAGATGGCTCAGCTGAAGAACCAAATTAACGAGACAGGTATGATCTTGGCAAAGGATTTGGCTCCAGTCTTCAGCAAGTTCACGCATTGGTCTACTAAATTTGTGATGGCTTTGCCTCCTTTGGTGAAGTTCCTGAAGGAATATGGTGGCCAGGTGATGATAGTGGCAACGGCGATAACAGTACTTTCGTTTAGAATTTCCATTCTGAATGGTTTACTTAAAGCTAAACTCTTGTGGCTTTCATTATCTGAAGCCGCACAAAAAGGGTGGGCGTTATCTCTAACTGCTTCTAAGATTGCCATCAACGGAAGTACTGTGGCATTGGGACGATACAAGTTAGCGCTTCTTTCCTCCAATGTTGCCACACGTGCTGCAACAGCGGTTTCCGCATTGTTGCGATCTGCGATGTTGCTTGTGACAGGTCAGTTTACGGCAGCTGCAGCGTCCGCTCGTGCATTCGTGATGGCTGTCAGTGCTATCAATCCATGGGTGCTTGGTGTTGCTGTCCTTGGTGTTGCTGCAGTTAAACTGTATGAATACAGGAAGGAGTTAGGAAAAACTGCTGAGCGTGTTACGGCTCTTCAGGAAGTTGAAAAGAAAACGACCGAAGAGTTCGAGAAACAGCGTTCAAAGGTGGAAACTCTCTATTCGGTGTTGAAGGATAACAATGTGGCATTGGGAGAGAGAAAGAAAGCCCTGAATGAACTGCGTGAAATTACTCCTGATTATCTTGGTGATTTGACTGAGGAAGGAAGGCTTATCAATGACAATAAGGATGCAATTGATAAATATCTTCTATCACTGGAACATGAAATCAGATTGAAGGCTGCAAAAGAAGAATTAGAAGACTCTTATAGAAAGAAGAGAGAAAAGCAGAAGGAGCTGGATGAAGCAAAAGAGCAAGCTGCTGAGGCGAAGAAAAAGTCCAAAGAGGAAGGGCGTAGCCGTCGTGGCGGAGCTTTGGGCGTTTCTGGTTCTTCCATTGTGGCTGATGTGAATCTAGCGAAAGCTGACTCAAGGGTGAATGATCTTAAAGAAGAGCTTGAGAATCTTGACAAGGATATTGAGGATTTGAATAAGGAAATAGCCGAGGAAAGCAAAAAGATTCCGTCATCAATAGTTGTTGAGGATGAGGATGACGATGGCAGCGGTGGTGGCGGTGGCTCTTCATCTACTAAGAAAACGGATGACCGTATCAAGAAAGAGATAGCAGCTGTAGAACTGGAGGTGAAGAAGAAGCAGAACATTCTGAGACAGTCATACGTGGAGGGAAAGATTGACCGCCGTAAGTTCAATGATGAGATGCAGAAGCTGGAGATGGAGCGTCTGCAGAACATGCTCAAAATCGCAGGGCTGGAGCCTGAGAAGGTGGCAGAGATCCAGGGGAAGATTCTCGAAATGCGGATGAAAGCGAAGGAGGAGCTTGATAAGATGTCGTTTGACATGAGTGCGGATGAGGATTTGAAGCGATATCATGAGCAGACGCAGAAGATTGAAGATGAGCTGCTGGAACGTATTTCGGTCATTGACAGTTCCCTCCAGCTGGGTGTCATCGCTCAGGAGGATTACGAGGCAAAAATGGCTGAGGTATGGGAGAAATACGATGCGGATATGCAGTCAGCGCATAAATCGTATGTGACGAAGATCCGTGAACGAAAGGATGAGACAAAGGAAGAGCTTTCTGGACTCGCCAAGACATTCAAGGAGGCTGGCCTTGACTTGAAAGACTTGGCTGAAGAGATCGGCGAAAGCATAGGTGCAGGTTTGGCTGGAGCCTTGGAGGGCGAGGCGGATACGGTGAAGAATGCCCTGAAGTCCATGCTCAATATCATCATCGATGCCATTGAGAAGATGGTGATTGCCGCAGAAGTGGAAAGTTCTCTGCTCACACTCACAGGACTTGGCACAGGGGCAGGACTTGCCAACCTCGCTAAATTGGTGGGCATCAAGATTGCTTTCGCTGCCCTGAAAGAGGCTGTCAACTCCTTCGATGTCGGAGGATATACTGGCATCGGTCGATGGGATGAACCTGCAGGCATCGTCCATAAGGGTGAGTTCGTAGCTAACCGTCACGCACTGGCGAACCCTGCCGTGAAGGCTGTGCTCGACGTGGTGGACAATGCTCAGCGGAGAGGAACTGTCGCCAACCTGACTGGTGATGACATCCGAGCCGTTGCTTCGCGTCCTGGCACCGATGACACTCACCATCAGTATATGGCGAACAAACCTGCAGATGACGGGATCAACCGTGAACTGTTGTCACTGCTGAAGCAGAATATTGATGCTACCACGGCTGCTAAAGAGGCTTATGAGAAACCGTCACTTTCATACTGCTTCCTCGAAGGAGACGGAGGTATCAATGAGAAACAGAAACTTTTGACAAAGATAAAGAATAACGCTAAACGCAATGGTTAAGTTACTGATTGATGATCAAGCGGTCGCCATAGATAGCGACTTCAATACGGATATCATCCGGGAAAATCCTCTCATCACATCGACGGGCGACTACTCTTATGACATCGATGTGGACTTGCGTGTTCCTCAAAATCGTCGTATCTATAGAGAATTTCAACGCCTCAATACGCTCAGCTCCTTCAGCCAGAGAAAAGCTGTTCTTCTCGATAATGAGAAGATCCTGGCACGTGGTGCTGAAGCTGTATTGTCGATAGAAGAGAATCGTGCTAAAATTCAAGTCCTCTCGAACAATTCAGAACTGAATTACATCTGCGATAACAAGCAATCCATCCGCGATCTTGATTTTGGCACAGTCGAAACAAAGACTTTGGAACTGGCGGCTAAGGTGAGTGGCCACCTGTATGGCGAGGTGGTGGATGGCATCGCCGTTCGTGAAGCTTATCCTCTTGTTTCTCGTGAGGATTTTGGCGGATATGGCTCTAATGCATCCTTCTTCAATGGTTTGCAGGGAGGAGCTGGAGCCACGAGGATTGCTTTCTCTGATGTGGGCAACCTTCGCCCTATGCCATACCTTTTATATTATGTGGATAAGCTGGTGGAGATTCTTGGCTACTCCATGGGGACTTGCCACATCGATAGGGCAAAGTATAAGAGGCTGCTTGTCATTCATGGCTATGACACGCTGGAGTATGCCAAGATGCTGCCGAACTGGACTGTCAGCGAGTTCATCAGCGAGGTGGAGAAATTCTTTGGCGTCGTGTTCCTTGTGGATTCTGTTGGTCAGAAAATAGATATCGTGTCAGTGGACAGCTATTATGAGGGTGCAGGGTATGAGTACATCGATAGGGATGACGTGCTGGATGAGCACGAAGTGGACTTTGAACCTGGAGAGGAAGATTTTCAAACTTCCTACCAGAATGTCGGCTACAAACTTCCCAGCAGCGAGTACTGGAAATTGGCTGCCATCGACGAAGAGGTGGATAAACGATGTGAACGTGTCAATAAGTCCTTCTATACCGTGGAGGAGTACGACCCAAAATCGCTGGTGATATTTTATGACCATCGCCGTAAAGAGGAATGGATCCACTACGAGGAAGAAGGAGGTGGAGAGAATTCTAAATACGCTCGTTTCGTCAACTTCTTTGCTCCTGTAGTGAAGGATGCTTCTGTATCGAGGACTGAATTGGCAATAACTCCGGTCAAGATGCAATGCTCATATAGGGTCGCGGATATCGGTGGTTATATGTTTGTCGTGCCCATTCCGGAATATTTCGAGAATAAGGGAGCAACATTAAGCGATGCTATCCGCGGTGAAACAATGGACAATGCAAGTGATAGGATGCAGGTTGCATTCTACCTTGGATTCTGCCACTTCCGCGAGATCTCTGGCGAAAGAAGCCCGTTCTCGTTCGGAACTACACAATGTGTCACCACGCGCTATCTCCAGCTTTATAATGTTGACTGGCAATTCACCTCAGAGGATTCCGAAGATGTGGCACTGAAGCTGAATCTGGAACTGAAGGGAGAGGAAGGACGATGTGCGACAGAACTGAATGCTGGCGTGTTCATCGATGGTACCAGACAGTTCAAAATTCGCTTCAAGACAAACAAGTTCCTCGACCCAAGAAAGAAGTTTGTCATTGCTAATCGCCTCTTATACTGTCAGCAGCTTCGCTACAAACTGGAGCAAGGCAAGATTTCCGATATCGTGGAGGGCGTATTCTATCCATCTCTGGCTGTCGTGAACTCCAGCGAAGAGCAGTCGCAGATCATTTTGCCAGATGGCATTCAGGTTTATGAGGCAAGAGTCTATCTGCATACGATAGAGGCATCTGGAGGAATGAGCCTGGGCACTTATTCATCGCTTGACAATGGATATAGCGAGAATGACTTCAATAAGTCAAGGTACGCAGACAATGAAAGGGCACAACATTTCCGAGTGGTGGGTATGTTGTACGCTTCCTCTAACATGCGATACACTCTGTCTAATGGCAAGGTTACAAAGTATGTCAATGGCGAACTTGCGTTCGTCAATACGGATCCCGTAATGGAAGCGACGCCTCCATCTCGTCCATCGGAAATGCTGTGTGATACTCTTTATCTGTCAGACTTGACCGTGGGGGACACCATCACTTATTTGATGGAAACAGACCATCAAGCAGGACATCTCTTTGGTTTGGTGGAACTGAAAGTGGTATCTTGATTTTCGTACCCACCCCACACCCCAAAGGGGTAGGCGGCTGACTGTCATTCCGTCGTTTCACAGGATGGGTTTCGGAGAGTCTTGCAGACACACCGATGCGTAGCACCACCCCTTTCGGAAGAGACAACGGCGTTCCCTCATTGCGCACTACAAGCAGAAGACCTGAGTAAAATTGTCTATTCGGAGCAAGAGCGTTCTGAAACAGTGTTAGCACACAGATTCAGCAAGACACGCTTTCACTCCAGACACATTCACTCTGGTCTTCTGCATTGTTGTGACTCCATCCTTCCACGCCTCTGCTCCTCCTCCCTGTGACGACCGATGCCGTCGCTGCCTACCCCTTTGCCTATTGAACAGCTTTGCTGAATGCTGGCGTGTCGCCTTTTTCACTTTTTCTTTCCTCTCCTTTCACGGAGCAGTCGCATCAGATGATGCCGCTGTCTCTCCGTGGCTGATTCCTTCTGCCTCCCTTCCGCTTTCAACTCTCCACATGTTGCCATCCTCAGACTTTTCAAAAATGGGAAATTCCCCCATGATTTCCGTTGTTTTCCATAGGGCATTTTAGGTGTTTGTTAGGCGTGGCCATTCTCTCCTCGATTAGCAAAAAGGGTGAAGATCTGCTTCTTCTTCTCTTCATGTGTTAAACTTTTGGCTGTTTCTTTACACGTTGTTCCTGATGTGTAAAATTTTCGGAGTTTTCTTTACATGACAGTGCGCTCATGTCTTTACTGGGTTCCGATTCCTGTTGGATGCCACGATTAGTTTCAGAGTCCACTTACGTCATTTTACTATGCAAAGTTAAGGTCTACTCCCTTTACCAATGAACGTGAGAAAATTTTGACATTTTTTTCCTTACCGCCAACAAAAAAATGGTAAAAATCAGGGCTACGCTTTTTCATAACCCTTGGTGTCTCGTTCGTTACGACTTCCCTTGGTGAATGCATGTAAAATAACTAAAGTTTAACTCTAAAAAATTAATCGTTATGGCATTCGTATCTACAGAAATCAGAAACCTCGTGAAGATCATGGTTAACAACCCTACTTCTTATCTCGCGAAACTCCTTCCAATCTACACAGCTTTGGAACTCCGTGAACTTATCGCAGCAGCCAAGTTTGAACTCGCTAACACTTACATGACAGAGGAAGAGGCAGATATGCTCTACGCCCTTCAGCTTACTCTCGAGAATGCGCTTCGCGCCTAACATTATTAACACCTAAAATATTAAGCCTTATGGAAAATCAAACAATGAAATCAATCATCGCAGAATTAATCGTTTCTGAGAAAGGTAACATGGTCTGGAGAGTGAAAGTGGACGGCTCTCGCTCTAAGAAGGAAACCAGCTACTGCAAGACCGCTTTGGCAGCCATCCGCTGCTGTTACATGCTCCGCAAGAGGACAGGAAACCCCATATCGGAGAAAGTGATGAAGCGACTACGCTCTGAGCATTACAGCTCGAAAGCAGTTCAGGAAGGTTCTTAAGAGCCTTCCTTTCTTTTTACAGGTTGCCTTCAAAGTTCTTTAGCTCTGGATGTGCATGTAGCTGGTCTTTGGCTACATACTTATTTGTAATGGATATGTCCGAGTGTCGTGCCTGGTCCATTGCCACAGTTAAGCCGACGGTACCGATGGCGTCTGTAATTCCGGTGTCCTTCAGACTGTAGAACTGATAGCAAGAGGGGAACCCTAATGCCTTGCGTACCTCTTTCCAGCGATTCGTGATGGAACGTGAGTCACGTTGACGTTCTCCTGGCATGAAGCCCTTGGAGAATAGAAAGCAGTCTGAATGATGACTGAGGACACCCAGTTCGATCATCAGCCTGATCACTCTCGCCGGCAAGGTCGCCTTTCCGTCCTTACGGTTCTTGCTGAAGGAGTGACTGACAAACACGGTCTGCTCTTTTACGGAGATGTCACCAACTCTGAGAAGCATGAGCTCCTTGGGGCGTATAAACGTGTAGTACTGCATCATGCATACAAGAAGGAAGGGCTTATCGTTCTTATCGAGGAAATCGTGCAGACGTGAAAGATCTGCAGAAGTTAAGGTTTTCCTAAACTTGTCTTGCTCTCGAAGGTTCTTGATCCCCTCGACGGGGTTTTCCTTGATGTAGCCGCTCTGTTTGAGGAATGTGCAGAACGTGGATATCCATAGACGGTAATTGTTCCTCGTCCTTGGGCTGGTGTCCCTATCGACGTACACCCATTCAAGGAAAGACTCCACGAACGGGGTGTCAAGCTGGTATATATATATAATAGGTGAAATCTGGAGATATTGCTTGAACATATCGAACCTGCTTCTGTAGTCTCGGTGGGTGTCTTTGGTGAAAACTTCGTCCTTCAGCATCTTCTTCAGATACCTCTCGTACTTCTCCAGTACGTCCTGAATGGTGGTGAATCCTTTCGTCCCTTGTTCTTGGATGAGGGGATTCCATCCAGTGCGTAGTTTTCTTGACACTTCATCCCTGAAACGAAGGGCAGCGTCATCACGTTCACGTGCTCCGTGAATGTGATTGAACTTCTTCCTGATGCGCACCAGCTTCGGGTTCCCGTCGATGACCGACTGCGGATCCAGGACATAAAAATAAACGACTTTCTCTTTCGCCTTCTTGTTATAAATGGGGAGGCGATAACTTTCAAGTTCGGTAAGGTTTAATTTTTTCTGTAAAGGAAACATTTTTTTGACATTGTTTCGGCTCTACCGTAACAATATCTCCGTTTTCATCATGCTTTGGCACGATTTTGACCCGATGTTTTTTTAAGAGTAATGGTAAAACCCTGCTTTACAAGGTCTTACCATCTACTTAGTTGCGGGGGCAGGACTCGAACATGCGACCTCCAGGTTATGAGCCTGGCGAGCTACCAACTGCTCCACCCCGCGATATGATGTTTTGCAACATAAAAGAGCACCCTCTTTCTCAATTGCGAGTGCAAAGGTAGTGCAAATTTTAGATATAGCCAAACATTTTGATTGTTTTTTGCCGAAAAATTGCGGGTGTGGGGATTTTTTCTTTACTTTGCAGTTGCATTACTCACCTAAATTGACGATTCCAATGGGTTTTATTTCTATATGCCGTTGCTTGATCATCATTGGCTTTATGCTTCCTTTCGGAGGGTGCTGGGGACAGATTTTGTATTCGTCCCAAGACCCTACCCAACCTATGCAGTGGGGGGAGGGAAAACTGGAGGAGGGGTTTCAAATGAAGGAACCTGTCCTTAACGACCCGTTGAAGATGCCTGTTATTCCAAGTATTCCCAGCCAAATGAAGGAACCGGTCATTCCTAAGCAGGATTTGGATACAAAACCGACGCTTGAAGAAACAGAACTGGGCACACTGTATGAAACGGGTATGGCGACGTATTATTCTCCCAATACGCATGGGCGCTTGATGGCGAACGGCACACGGTACGACAAGAATGACTATTTCTGTGCGCACAAGAAACTGCCTTTCGGCACACGAATCCGTGTGGTGAATAAGAAGAACGGCAAGGAGGTGATTGTGGATGTGAGGGATCGTGGTCCCTTTGCCCAAGGTCGGGTGATTGACCTCAGTAACAAGGCGGCAGAAGCCATCGGCATGCTCAGCGCCGGTGTGGTGCCTGTGGAACTTTGGGTGTTAGGAGAATTGAAAAATTGAAGAATTGAAGTTTGGCTAACGCGATGTGCACAAGCCGCATGGAATTTCAATCCTTCCATTCTTCAATCCTTCCATCCTTCAATTTTTCAATTCTTTCATTCTTCAATTTTTCAATTCTTCAATTCTTCAATTCTTCAATTCTTCAATCCTTCAATTCTTCAATTCTTCAATTCTTCAATTCTTCAATCCTTCAATTCTTCAATCCTTCAATTCTTCAATTCTTAAACTTGCTTCTGTCCATTCTTCTTCGGCAGCGGCAAGCTGGGTTTTCAGTTCGCCGTATTGGGTGAAGAGGTTGGTGTCTGAGGCGCCTGCTGGGGTGGCGAGCTTGTTTTCGATTTCAGCGATTTGTGCTTCCAACTTCATCACTTTCTCTTCGGCTGCTTCGACGGCTTTCTCGGCTTTCTTGATGGCCTTGTTGCGCTCTTTGAGTTCGGCGAAGGAGAGGAGGGACTGCACTTTATTGCTCAAAGCTTCCTCGGAGGGGGCGTTGAGGGTTGAGGGTTTAGGGCTTAGGGTTGAGGGTTTAGGGTTTAGAGTTGAGGGTTTAGCGTTGAGGGTTGAGGGCTTGGTGTTGAGTGATGAGGACTGAGGGTTGGAAGTGGCAGCAACGGATGGGCTTCCTGCGCTGTTCATGGTCTTGCCCAATTCGTTGAGACTTTCGATTTGCTTTTTCTGCAAGAAATCGTAGATGTCGCCGAGGTGTTCGCGTACTTTGCCGCCACCAAATTCATAGACTTTCTGCACGAGTCCGTCGAGGAAGTCGCGGTCGTGGGAGACGATGATGGCGGTGCCGTCGAACTCCTTGATGGCTTGTTTGAGCACATCTTTCGACTGCATGTCGAGGTGGTTGGTGGGCTCGTCGAGGATGAGGAGGTTGACGGGTTCGAGCAGCAGACGAATCATGGCGAGTCGGCTGCGTTCACCGCCTGAGAGCACTTTCACGTATTTGTCGGATGCCTCGCCGCCAAACATGAAGGCGCCGAGGATGTCGCGAATTTTCAGACGGATGTCGCCACGTGCCACGCGGTCGATGGTGTCGAACACGGTGATGTTCTCGTCGAGGAGTTGTGCCTGGTTCTGGGCGAAGTAGCCAATCTGCACGTTGTGTCCGATTTTCAGGTTTCCGTCGAAGGGAATCTCTCCCATGATGCACTTGACGAGGGTGGACTTTCCCTCACCGTTGTTGCCGACGAATGCCACTTTCTCGCCGCGCTTGATGGTGAGGGTGACGTGGTCGAAGACGAGGTGAGAGGTTTGAGGTGTGAGGTGAGAGGTGTGAGGTGTGAGGTTTGAGGTGAGAGGATACTCTTTCTTCACGTCCTCGCAGATGATGGGGTAGTCGCCGCTGCGGAGGCAGGGGGGAAATTTCAGGTGGAGGCTGCTGGTGTCGACCTCATCCACTTCGATGGGGACAATCTTTTCCAGCATCTTGATGCGCGACTGCACTTGGTTCGACTTCGTGGGTTTGTAGCGGAAGGTCTCGATGAACTGCTTGATGTCGGCAATTTCCTTCTGCTGGTTCTCGTAGGCACGCAGTTGCTGTTCGCGGCGTTCGTCGCGGAGTTTCACGTACTCGTCATACTTCACCTTGTAGTCGTTGATGCGGTGGCAGGTGATTTCGATGGTGCGGTTGGTGACGTTGTTGATGAAGGCGCGGTCGTGGCTGACCAGGATGACGGCGTTGGCGCGCTGGGCGAGGAACTGCTCCAACCACTGGATGGAACCGATGTCGAGGTGGTTGGTGGGCTCGTCGAGGAGGAGGAGGTCAGGCTTTTGGAGGAGGAGTTTGGCGAGTTCGATGCGCATGCGCCAGCCGCCGGAGAACTCTGCTGTGGGGCGGTCGAAGTCGGTGCGCTGGAAGCCCAGGCCTTGCAGCGTGCGTTCCAGTTCGGCATGATAGTTGGCGCCGCCCATCATGGCGAAGCGGTCGTTCTCGTGGGTGAACTTCTCGATGAGCGCCATGTAGGACTCGCTCTCGTAGTCGGTGCGGCGGGCAATCTCGTCGTTCATCTTGTCGAGTCGCTGCTGCATCTCGCTGATGTGGGCGAAGGCGGTTTCAGCCTCCTCCATCACGGTGCGGCTGTCAGCCAGTTTCATCACCTGGGGCAGGTAGCCGATGGTGATGTCCTTCTGTCGCGACACCTGTCCGTAGGTGGGTTCCTGCATGCCGGCGATGATTTTCAGCATGGTGCTCTTGCCGGCTCCGTTCTTGCCGACGAGGGCGATGCGGTCTTTGGGGTTGACCACGAAGCTGGCATCCAAAAAGAGTGGCGTGGCAGAGAACTCCACGCCCATTTTATCAATCGAAATCATGAATCTTTTGTCCTTTGTTCTTGGTGAATCGTCCGAACTGAACCGCCACGCAGGGGCAGCGGTGGTAGCAGCGCAGGCAGCCGGTGCAGTTCTCGTGCTTCCAGATGATCTTGCCGTTCTGGTCGGTGGTGATGTTGTCCATCGGGCATCCTCTCACGCAGCGTTTGCACTGGATGCAGTTCTTGTTGGTGTGGAAGTATTTGTCGGTGACGAGGAAGCGGTTGAACAGGGGACGCAGCACGTAGGTCTTTATCCAGGCGCACTTGCCTCTCACCACCTCGGTCTTCTTCTCGCGCCTCTTGATGCTCTCGGCGATGGCGGGGAGGCGTTGGAGCGTCTCCTGCACCTTGGCGGTTGCCACCTCGTACTTGTCCACATCGAAGCCCGGCAGACAGACGTAGGTGTTGGGCATGTGGACGGAGAAGACGGCGTCGGCATCCCGGCCCAGCGCCTTGTTGAGGATTTCGTCCGCATAGCCGATGTCGTCGCCGCAGGTCATCACTATATATATATAATGTGTGGCTTGGATTTCCTGCCGATGCGCCGCGATGTAGTCGTTCACCACCTTGGGGATGCCCCAGCCATAGACGGGGAACACCATGCCGAACACATCCTGCTCGTCATCCATCAGCCCTTGGAGCTTGTCCGCCACCCATTGGCTGTTGCCCGTGCCCGAAAAACAATATACCATCTGCTTATTTCTCCACAAATCTGAACACGCGGATGCCCGTGTGCTTCGCCTGCTTCATCTCGTACTCGTGGAAGGTCTCCTGACTCATGAGCACCTTCTTGTAGAGGCTCGACGCATGGAGCAGGTGCAGGCGTCCGTTCTGCCAGAAGGCGATGCCGATGTGGCGGGTGTCGAGTCCGTCGCTGTCGGTCAGCATCGCCACGATGTCGCCGTCCTTCACCATGCCCAGCGCGGAGCTCTGTGCCCACGCGAGGTTCTCCTTGGGGATGTAGCGGAACTTCCTGCCGTTGGTCGCCTCTTCCTGCTGGCGGATGGGGGCGACGAACTCGGGATGGTTCTTCAGTTGCTTGTAGAGGGTGGGGTGCTGCGACATGTAGTTGATGCGGATGGTCTGCACGGCGGTGAAGGGTCCCCAGGGGGCGGACTTCGGCGCGATGTCCTCCACGATGCCCAGCCGCTCGTTGTCCTCCGCCCACCACGTGAAGTAGTGGAGGCGCGAGGTGTAGTCGGTCATCAGGCCCTCGCGGAAGCGTATCTTCGCCAGGTTCCGGCAGAAGTTGCTGAACGTGCGGTGGTTCTGCTGGTCGCACATGGCGAGCGCCACCACCGTCTCCACGAACGTGGTGCAGTCCAGTCCGTGCAAGTTCACGATGAGGTGTTCCCTCTCGCCCAGTTCGAGGGTGTGCGCCACGTAGGGGAGTCCGAGGAACTTCTTGCCGAAGTACATGATGGGGTTCTCCCCTCCGCGCTGGGTGGCAGCCTCGCCGAGCAGCTTCACCACCAGTGCGCTGTCCTCCCGGGTGTATTCTATGTCTTGTGCCTGCATGCCGAGGGCGAATACCAGGGCGAGCAGGGTAGCGATGCATTTGTTCATGCTTCTTTCCTTTCGTTTTGATGATATGAAGGAAGGCATGTCACTGATGCCTTCCTTCATTCTGTTTGTCCCTTGCGGCGAGTTCTGCCGCGATGTCTGTTCTGCCACGATAGTCGAACTTTGTGTTCACAAGGTTCTGCATGAAATCGTTGGCGCGGTTGAGCAGCTCGTTGTCATCCGAGATGAGGCGCACGAGCCTTTCGAGTTGATCGAGTTGTGTTCTTTCTGCCATAGTCTCCATGATTTTGGGTTTCACGCGGCAAAGATACGAAGAAATATTCGAATCGTCAAAATTTTCCCCTAATTATATTACATATCAAATAAAATGTGTAACTTTGCAAATGGAAACTAACACAACGGAGGAGTATGACATTTCTCAATAAGTTCCACAGGGAGGTGACAGAACGAAAGATGCGGAAAATAGTCGCATCGCAGCAATCGCCAATTAGTTCGAACGACTTTGCAGAATACATGAAGCCCAACAGATGAAATGAAGTATGGAAGAAAAAGACAATTTTGTTGAAGACGACATATATAAAGAACGTTTGTTGATTAGCATTTATGCAGACCAGCGTGAACTCTCCAGCAACATACGAGCAGCTCGTGCAATTCTGCATTCCTTCCCTGAAGTATGCATCATCATCAATCCACATTCTATTGCTTTTGGTCACAAGAATCCTGAATACACCATCTGTAATAAACTAGGAGACAGAAAAGGAATCATGGGAGAGAAAGGAGTAACGGCAGGATTCAAGTCAGCAAAAAAACAAGGTTGCAAGATCGTTGTGATAGATTTGGATGAACACATTTGGACAGTCCGTGCTTTTGAATTGTCCAAATACATCTCTCGGCGGAAGGTTGATTTTGTGACAGAACAAATAGAAGAATGCTATATCGTTTTTAATGGAGAGGCAGTCGTTGTAAACGCAAAATATCAGACGAGACGAGAAATTGAAGCACTTATAAACGAATTAAAGCCATAGGTGCTCGACCTACGGCTTTTATTCATGGATGGTTGCGGAGCTTGATACAATCGCGCCTATATGCAACTCTCATCTGGGTGCAAAGGTATGACTTTTTTTATTATCCTCCAAATTTTTCCCCAACTTTTTTCATTTCCCCTCTTCTATAACCTTTAACCATTGTAATTCATCCTTTACATGTACTACCGCTCGCAGGAAGGTCTGCCGCTGGCAGTGCAACTTGGTTGTTACTTCCATAAGGCGAAGAAATGCTTCACGGGTCCAAAGCCGTGACCTATTTCATAGTCAGCACCTGCAACGATGGCGTCGTTGATGTAGTGCTTGGCTGCTGCGGCGGCATCGGGCAGGTTCATGCCCTTGGCTAGCATGGAGGCAAAGGCTGACGACATGGTGCATCCTGTGCCGTGGGTGTTCTGGGTGTGGATGCGTACGGAGGGCAACTCGTACACCTTGCCTTCCTCGGCGTCGTAGAAGACATCCACGAGTTTCTCCTCGGTGAGATGACCTGCTTTCAGGAGCACTGAGGTCTGGGCCTTCTCTGCGAGTCGGCGTGCGGCGTCGGGAAGGGATGACTGACGCTGGAGCTTCTCTCCGCCCAGCAGTATCTCCGCCTCCGGGATGTTGGGGGTGATGACGCGGGCACGGGGCAGGAGGATGGTGATGAGGGAGGAGATGGCACTGTCTTCGATGAGCTTGTGGCCTGAGGTGGACACCATGACGGGGTCGAGCACCACATTCCTGATGTTGAATGCATCCAACTGGCGGGCGACTGCCTCCACCACTTCGGAGGAGTGGAGCATGCCTATCTTGATGGCGTCGGCGCCGATGTCGGAGAGGACGGCTTCAATCTGCTGTTCGATGATGGGTGTGGGCACTGCGCTCACGGCTGTCACGCCGAGCGTGTTCTGCACGGTGATGGCTGTGATGGCAGATGCGGCGTAGCAGCCACATGCTGAGATGGTCTTGATGTCGGCTTGGATGCCGGCACCACCGCCAGAGTCGCTTCCGGCAATGGTCAGTACACGATGGTATTTCATATAGCGGATGTATTGTTTGTTTAGAGGCACTGTTGCCAGAAAAGTATTTCCATTTCGGTGCTGCGGACAAATGCGTGGCGCATGGCTGCGCGGAGTTGGATGCTTCCTTCCGACGCGAGCTTGTTTGCCAGACGCTGCACGACGGGAACGCCCTCATCCATCACGGGTGATGTGTAGCAGTTGATCCATTCATGATAGAAGTTGTTCGCAGGGTCCTTCTCGATGGACTTCAGGTATTTCCCCACCTCATTATAGATCCAGATGCAGGGCAGCAGGGCGGCGATAGCCATGGGAAGATTGCCTGACTCGATATAGAGAGAGGTGAAATTCATGTACTCGGTCGTCAGCGGCATGGGCTGCACGTTGTCATGGCCTATCTCCATGCTGAGGGCTTCGTTCAAGGCTTTTTCTGCCTTCATGGCATCCTCGACAAAGATGCGGATCTGTTCGCGCGCTTCTACTTCTTCCACCATCGATGCGAGCATGTTCATCTCTTTGGTGTAGTTCGCCAGATAGATGGCGTCCTGTTCCAGATAGCGCTTGAAGGTGTCTTGTGGGAGGGTTCCGTCTGCCATCTGCATGATGAAGGGGTGGTGCTTGATCTGTTCGAACAAGGGGGTGATCACCTGCCATGCGTTGTCGCACCAGGAGCCCTGCTTGTCCCTGACGAGCTGAAGCAGTTCGGCTGATGACTGACGAGGGGAGTCGGCACTCACGATGTCGGATACGACGGCTATGCCATCCACGCCTCGGCTGATGACATCGGCTGCCGTGCGATGGTTCATGCCGCCAATCCCCACAGCGGGATGCACACTCTGCGCCGTGGCAATCTGGGCACCGTCGAGACCGAATGGCGCTGCGGTGTCTGTCTTGGTGGCCGTGCCAAAGATGGGAGAGATGCCAATGTAGTCAACGTCGAGCTGGTTGGCAGCCTTGAGGTCGTCCATGTTCTCTACGGAGAGACCGATAATCTTGTCAGGTCCGAGCAGCTTTCGTGCAATGGGGTAGGGCATATCTGATTGTCCGATATGCACGCCATCGGCATCGACTGCCAGTGCCACATCCAGACGGTCGTTGATGATGAGGGGAATGCCGTAAGGACGCAGCGTCTCCTTCAACTGCTGTGCCAACGCCACAAAGGTGGCAGTGTCGCAATCCTTCTCACGCAGCTGCACCATCGTACAGCCACCCCTGACCGCCTCTTCCACAATCCAGTGCATGTCTCTTCCACGTGACAGGGGACGGTCGGTAACAAGATATAATGATAAATCGAAGTCCATTATTGTCGTACGGTATTAATGAGTTCCTCAGGAGTGATAGTGTACAGAAGGTCGTTGAAGTTGGTGAGCAGAGAGCCCGGTCCAGCCGACTGCGCTGCTGCCAGTTCTCCAACCACACCCATGAGTGCCATGGCGTGGAGCGACGCTTCAAACGGATCTGGATTGATGGCGGCAAAGGCTGCCACCATGGAGGATGCGGTGCATCCCATGGCGGTGACCAGCGTCTGCATGGGCGAACCGTTGGTCAGCTGCTCGATGCGCTCGCCATCTGTCACATAATCCGTGGCTCCACTGATGGTGACGATGGCACCCGTCTGCTTTGCCAGCATCCTTGCTGACTCTACGGCATCGGACGAGGCAGCACTGGAATCAACACCCTTGCTCTTCACATCGGCATTGACAAGCGCCATGATCTCAGAACCGTTTCCTCGGATGATGGTGGGATGACACTCATTGATAATCTTCCAGGCTGTCTGGGTGCGGTAGGGGGTTGCACCTGCACCCACAGGATCGAGCACGATCACCCCGCCACGACGATTCATGGCCTTGCCGGCAGCCAGCATTCCCTCCACCCACTGACTGTCGAGCGTGCCGATGTTAATCATCAACGCGCCAGCAATAGCGGTCATGTCCTCCATTTCTTCAACTGCATGAGCCATGACAGGCGATGCACCTACGGCGAGGAGGGCATTGGCGGTGAAGTTCATGGCAACATAGTTGGTGATATTATGCACGAGTGGTGATTTCTCACGAATGGCCGTCAGGTCGGCGGCAAGTTTTTCTTTGTTTAGCATATCAAATTATATTTAGATGTGTTTGTAATATATATATATGTTTGTACTTATTCCTTATATCCTACAATGGCAACGTAAGAACCACGGTCATAACCGGGCATCGGGTCCTCGACTGCTGTATAAGAGTAGTGTGGGTCGAGTGTCAATGTCTGTGAGAAACGGAGATTTCTGAAACCAGCAGCCTCGATGATGTCAATCTTTTCCTGTGTGGTGCGCCATGCTGCTTGTTTCACGAGTTCAATGGGGTAGGGGTCCTTCGGTTTGCAACCTTCAAGGAGTGGATGATCCCATGTGCCTACAGCCAATGCAAGATTATAGATAAGACCGTAAGGACTTTCCTTTGGCACATCTATGACAACGACCTTTCCGCCTGGACGAAGCGCTTTCAGTGCTTTTGTAAGGGCAAGATGGAGGTCCTGCATATAGCATGGACAGCCATTGAACAGCACTGTGTCAAAGCAGGCTTCACCATAGTCGGCATCCTCGGCTGTGTTGATCTCAACATCAAAACCGCGCTTACGTCCAATGGCTGCCATCCCTTCGGAAGGTTCTATGCAACGTGAAACATGGATGTCATAACGATCCTGCAGAAGTTTCTCAAACAGGCAACTGCCACTGCCAATGGAGAGAATCTGGCCAGCATCCTTCAAAGTGCTGGCAACAAGTCGAAGTTCTGTTTCGAGAACATTCTGGTTTTCCATAAACCATGCATCATATTCTGATGCAAACTGATCAAATGCTAAATATCCCATAACGAGTACTTTTAGTTTAATACATACATTAATACCAAGAGGTACCCCTTATGGGACTTTGACTCAATTCCTACGGCAGCATTACCTGCATCAGGTTCATGGGTATCATCTCAGCCCGCCTTGGCGAGCACCCCTTTAGTTAAAATCGGGTGCAAAGGTAGTGCAAATCGAGCGAAATACCAAAGAAAATGTTCTTTTTCTTTGTATTTCCGAGATGCAGCCTACCTTGCGACATAGCCAACGGTACGAAAAAGCGAGGAAATTCGCAAATTTCCTCGCTTATTTCTTTTCTTTGAATATTTCTGCTGCTTATAATCCTGCCAGTTCGATAATCTTATCGACTGCGGATTTCAATCCTTCGGCGTCTTTGCCGCCAGCTGTGGCGAAATGGGGCTGACCGCCGCCGCCACCCTTGATGAGCTTGCCTGCCTCACGCACATACTGACCAGCATTCTTGCCCTCTGCCACGAGGTCGTCGGAGATGGAAACGGTCAATGTGGGCTTGCCTGCTACCTGGCTGCCGAGGGCGACGAGCAGATGCTCTGGGAATTGGGCACGAAGCTGGAAGGCGATATCCTTGGCATGCTGAGGTTTGAGCGGCAACACGCCAGCGATGACCTTCACGCCATTCACCTCACGCGCTTTCTCAATGAGCGCTTTCTTCATCTCCTGCGCTTTATTTGCCTTGAACTCCTCCACCTGAGCCTGCAATTCCTTGTTCTCGGAAATGGCCTTCTGGATGGTCGACATCAAGTCGGGCGTATTGTTGAGCAATGCCCTCAGGTCGGTCATGAAGTCCTGCAACTTGTCGAGCGTGTCCTCCACCGCCTTGCCAGTGATGGCCTCGATGCGGCGCACACCAGCGGCAATGCTGCTCTCGCTCATGATCTTCATCATGCCCAAGCGGCCTGTGCTTTGAGCGTGGCAACCACCACAGAACTCCACTGAGGTGCCGAACTGCACCACACGCACCTTGTCGCCGTACTTCTCGCCAAACAGGGCGATGGCACCCAGCTTCTTGGCCTCCTCGATAGGATAGTCACGATATTCCTTCAATGGGATGTTCTCCCGAATCTTTGCATTGACGATGTGCTCCACCTCGCGCAACTGCTCTGGCGTCACCTTCTCGAAGTGGGAGAAGTCGAAACGCAGACCGTCGGCAGTCACCAACGAACCCTTTTGCTCCACATGGGTGCCCAGCACCTCACGCAGCGCTTCGTCCAGCAAGTGGGTGCAGGTGTGGTTGGCCTCCACAGCATGACGCATCTCCACATCCACACAAGCCATGAACTCAGCCGATGGATCTTCGGGCAACTTATCCACGATGTGGATGGATAGGCCATTCTCCTTCTTCGTGTCGAGCACCTTGATTTCCTCGTTCTCGCTCACAAGCACACCCTGGTCGCCGACCTCACCACCCATCTCTCCATAGAATGGGGTGTTGTCGAGGATGACCTCATAGGCAGTGCGCTTCTTCTGCTGCACCTCTCTATATTTAATAATGTGTGCCGGATATTCCGTGTAGTCGTAACCCACGAACTGGCTCTCTGCCTCGCTGAGGACTACCCAGTCGCCCAACTTCACCTCGGCAGCATTCCTGGCTCTGTTCTTCTGCTCCTGCATGCATACGTCGAAGCCCTTCTCATCCACCGTCAGTCCCTGCTCACGACAGATGAGCTCCGTCAAGTCGAGTGGGAATCCGAAAGTGTCGAACAGCGTGAATGCCTTGTCGCCAGCAATCTCGGTCTTGCCTGCCGCCTTCGTCTCGTCGATGACACCCTGCAAGAGCTTGATGCCATTTTCCAGCGTGCGGAGGAACGAGCTTTCCTCTTCCTGCATCACCTTCATCACCAGCTTCTGCTGAGCCTCAATCTCTGGGAAGGCATCGCCCATCTCTGCCACCAGCGTGGGCACGAGTTTGTAGATGAATGCCTCCTTCTGTCCGAGGAACGTATAACCGTATCGCACCGCGCGGCGCAGGATGCGACGAATCACATAACCAGCTTTCGCATTGCTGGGCAACTGACCGTCAGCAATCGCAAAAGCGATGGCACGCAAGTGATCCACCACCACGCGCATGGCGATGTCCTTCTTCTCGTCCTGACCATATTGGCAACCAGCCATATCGCCCAGCACCTTGATGAGCGGCTGGAACACATCGGTGTCGTAGTTCGAGGTCTTGCCCTGCAATGTGCGCACCAGACGCTCGAAGCCCATACCCGTGTCAATTACCTTTGCTGGCAATCCTTCGAGCGAGCCGTCAGCCTTGCGGTTGTACTGCATGAACACGAGGTTCCATATCTCAATCACCTGTGGGTGGTCTTTGTTCACGAGTTCACGACCAGGCACCTTCGCCTTCTCCTCCTCAGAACGGGAATCGACATGAATCTCAGAGCAGGGGCCGCAAGGTCCTGTATCGCCCATCTCCCAGAAGTTGTCGTGCTTGTTGCCGTTGATGATGTGGTCTTTTGGCAGGAACTGCTCCCAAATGCTGGCAGCCTCGTCGTCGCGAGAAAGCCCCTCTTCAGGACTTCCTTCGAACACCGTTGCATAGAGATCCTTCGGGTCAATCTTCAACACATCCACAATGTACTCCCATGCCCACGAAATGGCCTCCTTCTTGAAGTAGTCGCCAAACGACCAGTTGCCCAACATCTCGAACATCGTATGGTGGTAGGTGTCGTGTCCCACCTCCTCCAAGTCGTTGTGCTTGCCGCTCACACGCAGACATTTCTGCGAATCCGCCTGCCGACGGCTCTTGGGTGTCACATTACCCAGGATGATATCCTTGAACTGGTTCATGCCCGCATTGGTGAACATCAATGTCGGGTCGTCCTTCACCACCATCGGAGCCGATGGCACAATCAGGTGTTCCTTGCTCTCAAAAAACTTCTTGAAAGACTCACGTATCTCTTTTGCAGTCATCATTATATTTACAATTTACAATGTACAATTTGACAAATTTGGGTGCAAAGTTACGATTAAGTGAGAGAATAACCAAATAAATTTGAGTTTTTCCGAACGTGAGTAACTTCGACGGAGTCAACGGTACGATTAAGTGAGAGAATAACCAAATAAATTTGAGTTTTTCTTTCTACGAAAGCGCAAACGATGACCGAACGTGAGTAACTTCGACGGAGTCAACGGTCGTGCAGCCTACTTCCGGCTTCGGTTTGAGTGGTATCGGAAACTAGAAGGAAAGGGAAATGGATAGAGAGAATATCTTAGCCATTAACAAGACAAGAACATTCATCTTTCAAAAAAAATATTTTTTTTCTTCATTTTTTTCTTTGTTCTTTTTGGAGTGGAACGGAATTCTCCTACGCGCTTGTTTGTTCACAATCAGCGTGTTACAAAAGGTTTAATTCTGCATCCCTAAATCTGTTATAGGAAATCCCCTACCGTTTGGGGATTTTCAGTTTGAACCCCATAGCAATAGTCCGTAACTTTGCATCGTCAACAAAAAACAAAAGACAAATTCTTAAAGACAATAAAACAATAATTAATAACAAATAAAAACATCACAATTATGAAAAAGTTTATCACCATCGCTCTCGCAGCAGTTATCGCAATCAGTGCAAACGCAAAGAAGGTTAACACCGCAGTGTTCAACTCAGTGAAGGTCAACGCACCCGTGCACCTCGTGATCGTTCCCAGCAGGGAGTACTCAGTGAACGTCACCTCTCAGGAGTCAGGCCTCGCATCCGCCATCTCCTGGAGCATCAAGGATGGTGTGCTCAACATCTCAGCCCGCGACCTCGAGGCACTTGAGCAGGCAGACGGTCCAGTGGATGTCATCGTATCGGCTCCCCGCGGTGTGGATTACCAGATCGGTCAGGACATGCAGCAGGTGTCCAGCAAGAAGCACAAGGTAGGTTTCAGACGTCATCGCCGCTAACAACACTCTTTTCCTCATCATATATATATTTAGCAACGAAGAGGCCTCCGAACGGAAGTCTCTTCGTTCATCTATAACTAAAAATTGTTATTTTATTTGGTTCTTTGCTCACTTAATCGTACCGTTGACTCTGTCGAAGGTACTCACGTTCGAAAAAACTCAAATATATTTGGTTATTCTCTCACTTAATCGTACCGTTGACTCCGTCGAAGGTACTCTCGTTCGAAAAAACTCAAATATATTTGGTTATTCTCTCACTTAATCGTACCGTTGACTCCGTCGAAGGTACTCTCGTTCGAAAAAACTCAAATATATTTGGTTTTTTGCTCACTTAATCGTACCTTTGCCCCCGAATTATAAAAAAGAACTATCAACCACTAAAAACTATTGGATTATGGTAATAACTATCATCGTTATCGTTGTCGTTGTTGTAATTATCCTTGCCCTTATTGGCATCTACAACAACCTCGTGAAATTGCGCAACAACCGTGAGAACGCTTTTGCTGACATCGATGTGCAGCTGAAGCAGCGCTACGACCTCGTGCCTCAGTTGGTGGCTACCGTGAAGGGCTATGCTGAGCATGAGAAGGGATTGCTGGAAACCATCACCGCTGCCCGTTCGGCTGCTATGAGCGCCACGAGCATCGACGACAAGATCAAGGCTGACCAGCAGATGACTTCCGCATTAGCAGGCTTGAAAGTGCAGGTGGAGGCTTATCCTGACTTGAAGGCAAACCAGAACTTCATGCAGTTGCAGGGCGAACTGGCTGACATCGAGAACAAACTTGCTGCCGTTCGTCGCTTCTTCAACTCTGCTACTCGTGAGTTGAACAATGCTGTGCAGACCTTCCCAAACAACCTCGTGGCTGGCATGTTTGGTTTCCACAAGGAGGCCATGTACGAGATCGAGGCTTCTCAGCGTGCCGCTGTCGAGAAAGCACCCGAGATTAAGTTTTGATGAATTGTAAATCGTAAATCGTCAAATTGTACATTGACTTACGTCGGCATTCAGACTCAAATTGCACGGAACAACTGGAACAGCCTTGTGCTGCTCCTGATGTTCCCGTGCATCATTTTGGGCATGCTGTGGGTATTCTGCTGCATCTTTGGTGTACAGAGCACCTACGACACCTACGGTAATGAGGATTTCTATCTCGACTACAAGATCATCAATGACACGTGGCTGGGTTGGGCACCTTGGGTAGTGATTATCGTGGGCATCTGGCTTATTATCGCCTATGCGTTCAACGCCCAGATGATTCAGCATGCCACTGGTGCCAAACCGCTGGAACGTAAGGAGAATCCACGTGTGTACAACTTGGTGGAGAATCTCTGCATGAGTTGCGGTATGCCGATGCCGAAGGTGAACATCATCGAAGACCCACAACTGAATGCTTTTGCATCTGGTATCAATCAGAAAAGCTATACGGTCACCCTGACTCGTGGCATCATCGATTATCTGGATGATGCCGAACTGGAGGGTGTGATTGCCCACGAACTGACTCATATCCGCAATCGCGACACCCGTGTGCTCATTGTGAGCATTGTCTTTGTAGGTATCCTCTCCACTGTCCTGACCGTGCTCACCCGTGGGGTGTTGCGTGCATTCCTCTGGAGTGGCGGTTCGAGACGTTCCAACAGTAAGGGAAATGGTGGTGTCGCCATCATCGTGGTTATCGTGGCCGCCATTATTTGTGCCGCCATCGCCTATTTCCTCACGATGCTCACTCGTTTTGCCATTTCCCGCAAACGGGAGTTCATGGCGGATGCAGGAGGTGCCGAACTGACTCGCAATCCGCTCGGATTGGCCTCAGCATTGCGTAAGATATCTGCTAATCCAGGACTTGGGCACATCCAGCGTGAGGACATCGCCCAACTCTACATCATCCATCCGAAGCAACTGACTCAGAGTTTCTTCGATAAATTACAATCTCTCTTCAGCACCCATCCGAGCACCGAAGAGAGAATCAGAATTCTGGAACAATTTTAGAAGTTATTTCTTCAAGTATTTCTTGTACGCCTCAATCATCTGCTGGCGTCGTTCTGGTGTGACTGTGATGAGACGTGTGTTGGTTTCTTCACTCTTCACTACGCCCTTGTCCTTCTCACTCCATTTGAAGTTACTTTGCATTTGGCCATGCAGGTCGTCATACACACGACCATCCTCACCCAAGAAGACTGACTTACTATCCGGCTCACCTGCCATCCATCCTACGAAAGGCTGCTCCACATTCCAGTCGCCCCCAGCAATCAACACATAGGATTTGCCATCAATCACAACTTCCAGCAGCTTGTCTTTCACGAAATCCAGATATTCATCGAACACTTGTTCGTAGAGCATCGCCATTGTCACTTCCGTGTTTTCCACACCCTGAAATTGTCGACTGACCAATTCCTTCTGAACCTCACCCAACAGGTCGGCAGCAGCCATTGGTCGTTCAGATGCCATTTGTATCATCACTGCCATCGTATTGACCATCATCGGGGTGGTGGTTTCGGTGTCCTTCTTCAAATGGAAATAGCGCTTCAACTCATCGCCATAGAATATCGCATTCTGAAAATCTTGGTGATTGATAGCGTTGAACATCAGCGTGAGGCCTGCCTCATTGAACACGGAGTCAGGCACAACAGGGTTGATGTCAGTCACAAGGTGATAGATGCGCTCAAAATACTTTCCTGCTGCAACCTGGTCATAGAGCTCGGTTTCCTTGTTGATCAGCATCCTCGCTGCAGCGTACTGCTTCTGCCAGTCAGTAGGGTTTGCGTCAGCATCCTTTGCCAATTGCTCATACTTCTGACGTAACGTCTCATTTGCATTCTGTGCGTTCACGTTGAGGGTTAGGGCACACATCACCGTCAGTGCCACCCAAAAGCATTTCTTTGAAATCATAACATCAATACATTTTTAAGTTTCTGAGGCAAAGGTACACAAATTCCGTAGAAAATATCTTAATATCTAATAATTTTCAAAGAAAATCTAACAAAAATAGTTAAACTTGACGTTCGATGTGCATTTTTTCGTGTTTTTATTTGGTGCTATCTAAAAGTTTAGATTAACTTTGCCGCAGAAAATCTAAAATATTAAATTAAGGAATCTAAAATATTAAATAAAGATGAAAAGAAACGACGAAGAAAGACAATTGACCAAAGCCGAGATGGAAATCATGAATGTGCTTTGGGAGAAGGAGAAGGGGATGACCACGCACGAGATCATCGAGCAGTATCCAGAACCTAAGCCTGCCTATTCCACCATCGCCACCTTTCTGAAAATTCTGACGAACAAGAGTTTCATCCGATCACGCAAGCAGGAGGGAGGTGGTAAGACCTTCGTGTTTCAACCCCTCATCACGAGGGAGGCATACACCAACCGCGTGATGAAGGAAGTGAAGTCCACCTTCTTTGCAGGGTCACTCAAATCCATGCTCTCCTTCTTCGCCAAACAGGAAGAAGTGTCGGAGGAAGACTTGCAGGAAATCATGGAACTCATCAAGAAATAAATTGAGCGATAAAAAAATAAATTTCAAATCGTCAAATTGTAAATAGCCATGATCTACGTCATCAAAGCAGCCATCACACTGGCACTCTTATATAGCTGTTTCTTCATCTTCCTGAGCAAAGAAACATTCCATCGGTTCAACCGCTGCATGTTGGTGGGCATCATGCTCGTGTCGCTTGTCATGCCACTGTTCCATTTTACGACGGAGCATCCTACGGCACTGAATGAAGAGGTGTACATCATGCAGAATTACATCGAGCACGACTATACGCCCATCGTTGTCGCACCACAAGTTCCTCGCGTCACATGGATTCAGGTGCTTACGTGGATTTACTTGGCAGGAGTCGCCATCATGTTCATCCTCACCCTCGTACAAGTCATCTCGCTCATCCGCTTTATGCGAAGCGGTATCCGACACACTGACGAACACGGAAATACCGTTATTCTGCACAATGGCGAAGTGCCACCTTTCAGCATCTTCCGCTACATCGTCATGAGTGTGAAGGACTACGAGACGAGTCGTCAATATATTCTCACCCACGAACAGGAACACATCCGTTTGGCTCACACTTACGACCTCCTCCTGCTCCAAGGCATGAAAACCTTCCAATGGTTCAACCCATTCATCTGGTTCCTCAGCCGCGACCTCAAGGCCGTGCACGAATATGAGGCCGACCAGGCAGTCATCAACCAAGGCATCGATGCAAAATCATATCAACAACTTCTCGTGATCAAGGTAGTCGGCGACCGTCTGCAGCCTTTCACCAACAATCTGAATCACGGCTCACTCAAAAAACGTATTATTATGATGTACCAGAAACCCTCCAACCGATGGCTCATGCTCAAAGCACTTTGCGCCATCCCTGTGGCAGCATTGACTATCAATACCTTCGCCACACCTATCGAGACCGACCCCGTGGAAGATATGGTGAAGACTTTGGAAACAACCAATGTACCAACCATCAACGAGGTGAAAGAGAATGTTCTTACGACTGTGGAAAGTGTTGACGAAACGCCTTTCGCCATCCATCCCGTCGCTGACCAGTACGGCAGAATCCTGAGTTTCACACACGAAGGCAAGCCTGCCGACGGCTACTTCGAATGCACCGCTGAATATGTGTTCATCGATGGACGTCAAGCCACTGAAGCCGAATTGAGAAACTACAAGACCTTGCTGGCTAATTCCAAGTTTGAGATGCTGAAGACCGAGAAAGGAACGGCAAAGTACAACTACAAGGACAAGCACGGCATCATCGTCATCCACACCCAAGAAGCATCAACAGCTCCTGATGACGACAACCCACTCGTGCTCGTCAATGGTGTCGAAATCAAACTCCCTGCCGACATCAAGACGCTTGATGGTAAGACTTTCTCCAAAGCCCTTGGCATCAATGAAGATGACATTGAAAGCATCACCGTTCTCAAGGACGCTGCCGCCAAAGCTGTCTATGGCGAGAGAGGCAAGAATGGCGTGATTGAAATCAAGGTGAAAGGAAATGCGTTCTCTGGTCAGCTCTCCGATTTATTGATAGAAAAGCTTCCTGGCGTTCAGAAGAACGAAGATGGTTCCTATTCCATCAACGGCAGGAAGGTTCAGAAAATCCTTGTGAACGGCCAAGAATACTACAAAGCAGTAGGAGATGATCAGGAGAAACTTGCCATTGAGGATGCCGAAATACCCACCATCCAGGGAGCCATCCACGATGATCCTATCTTCGAAGTCGTTGAAGAGCCAGCGCAGTATCCCGGCGGTCAGGCAGCCCTCATGCAG